>JAAUYD010087243.1_pt1 | contig 26245 bp, 25 predicted proteins | sample 7278101 | NCBI WGS metagenome assembly JAAUYD01 (sample SAMN14350128, study PRJNA611818) | marine sediment metagenome | isolation source: surface marine sediment (0.6m) | place: French Polynesia: Moorea | collected 2018-08
CATGGAGCGCAAGATCGACGAGCTGCCGCTATTGCCGCAGGTGCTCGTCCGCATTCTGCAGCTCGATCCGGACATGGCCAACTACTTCGAAGAGTTCGGCAAGCTGACAAAGGAGGATCCGGCATTCGCCGTACGGGTCATCGCGCTCGCAAACTCGTCGGCATCGGCGCCCGTGGTACCGGTTGTATCGATTCGCGAAGCACTCGCACGAATGGGCGTTGGGACGATACGCAATCTTGTCGCGTCACTTGCTGTGCAGCGCGTCTTCCTGCCGACCAAGCCAAACGAAATCAGCCTCTGGCAGCACTCGGTCTTTACGGCGTTCGCCGCCGCGAAAATAGCCGAAATAGTCCCTTCGCTGGATGTCAATCCTGCCGAGTCCTATCTCGTGGGCCTGCTGCACGACGTCGGGCGCTTCGTCATGTTTGAACACGCAGCGCCCGAGCTGCTCGCAGTCGACGAAAGTCAGTGGAAAACCCCGGAGGAGCTCATTGAAGCAGACGTCGATGTTTACATGTTCACACACAGCGAGCTCGGCTATCTTGCGTGCGTCCACTGGAACTTGCCGGAAACTATCTGTGACGCTATTCGCATGCACCACACACCGATAGAGGGCAGGATTCTCCCCTCGTCACCGGAAGCGCAGCAGTTTTGCCTGCAGGCAGCCGATCGCCTTGCGCTCGCATTGCTGCAGCGTGACGACTTTGAGGAAGTCCCCGAGGACGTTCGATCGCAAAGGATCGAGGAAAACTGCCTGGTCACCGAAGACTCCAGGACCATCCTGCCCCCGGCGCAACTTGTGATGCACCTCGATAGCGTCTACGCGGAGGGCCGCGACCTGCTGGCCGGTCTTGGCTTCGATTGACTTCGTATCGTTTTGTATCGATCCCCGATGAGGTCGTAATCCTGGCGTAACATAGGCGGAATGAAGTCGAGCATATTCCGCCGGACCAGGAGCGCGGCACGTACAGCGCGCCCCGATTTCGCAAGCGAGCCCGGACGTGGACAGGAGTCCGTCTGGGACTACCCTCGCCCGCCCGCGATCAGGCGAGACAACCGGGCCATTGAAGTCCGCTCGGACAATGTAGCCATCGCGAAGACGGCGGCCAGTTACAAGATCATGGAAACGGCAAGTCCGCCCACGTTCTACGTTCCTCCCGATGACGTCGACCTTGATATGCTGGTGAGATTGACGGGGTCCACGATCTGCGAGTGGAAAGGCGCAGCGTCTTACTGGGCGGTCGCAACGGACACTAACCAGCCAGTTGCGTGGTCCTATGAACGGCCTAGGGCACGATTCGAGATGATTCGTGGATTCCTTGCCTTTTACCCGGGCCGCGTCGAGTGCTTCATCGACAGTGAACGCGTACAGCCCCAGCCGGGGCGTTTCTACGGCGGCTGGATAACCAGCGATATCTGCGGACCATTCAAGGGCGAGCCCGGAACCGGCCACTGGTAATCGAGTATCCCCGTGCCTGAAGGCCCCGAAATACGCCGGGCAGCGGACCGTATCGCCGCCGTTCTCGAAGGCAGCATGGCGGAACGTGTCCGTTTCGGCCTGCCGGCCCTCAAGCGCCATGAGAAGCGCCTGACCGGCCACACCGTAGACAGCGTAACGACGCGTGGCAAAGCAATCCTGACGCGTTTCGACAACGACCTGACGATTTACAGTCACAACCAGCTTTACGGCCGCTGGTATACGATGAAACGCCCGCGCATGCCGAAAACCGCGCGGCAGCTACGCCTGGAGATCCAGACCGGCACGCACAGCGCACTGCTATACAGCGCCTCTGATATCGAGGTTCTGACCGACCGCCAGCTCGAGCATCACCCGTTTCTTAGCCGGCTTGGTCCGGACCTGCTGGATACGGACCTTACCGCCGCTTTGATTGCCGACCGGCTTCGCGAGCCAGCGTTTCGAAATCGCGCTTTGGGCAGCCTCTATCTCGACCAGGGATTTCTCGCCGGCAATGGCAATTACCTGCGGTCGGAGATCCTCTGGATCGCGGGCCTTAACCCCACGCTCAAGCCGGCGGCGCTGAGTGATGCCCAAATCGACAAGCTTGCAAAGGAAACACTAAGGACGGTTCGCCGCTCCTACCGGACGCGAGGCGTCACGGTGGCCCCTGCACTCGCGAAGACGCTGAAAGAGAGTGGACTAAGCTATCAGCGTTACCGGTTCTACGTATTCGGTCGCGAGGGCCTCGACTGCCATCGCTGTGGCGCCACGATCGAGCGAAACACCATGGGCAGCCGCAATGTTTTCGTGTGCCCTGGATGCCAGTTGTCGTCTGCTAATTCGCGAGCTCCTCGCGGATAAGATCTGCTAGCTGCTGCGCACCGAAACTTGGGAGCGGTCGACCATTGACGAAGTAGGTCGGCGTCTTGCTGATTCTCAGAAATACGGCGTCCTTCCTGTCCTGCTCCATGTTGCGCATCACGTCGATCGAGTTCATGTCGGCTTCGAGCTGGTCCATATCCAGACCTACGTTCGCGATCGCCGGAACGACCATCTCTTGTACGACGATATGATTCCGGGTCCACTGCTCCTGCGAAGCCAACAGCGTTTCGAGGGTTTGCCAGTACTTGCCCTGCTTGCGGCTGGCCTCGAGAACCTGCACCGCGTAGTCGGCGCCCGTGTGAAACGGCACGTGCCGGACAGACAGACGGATCTGGCCTGGCAGTTGATCCATCCAGCCCTTCACGAGAGGATAAAACGTCGCGCAGGTCTCGCACGCAGGATCCAGGAATTCGACAATGTGTACTTTCGCATTCGGGTCGCCGGCCATCGGCGCATGCTCGCTCGCGAGCGCTGCATCATGCGCGGCGAGTATGTCGTCGAGCGACGGAGGCTGTTCCTCTTCCTGCATCGAAATCGCGGCGACGATCGCAACGACAACGACGCCGACAAAAGCCAGGATGATGTTCGTTCGACCATCGCGGATTGCGGCAGCCATCAGTTCACTCCGTTATTCAGCGTATGCTTGATTCTATAGCGTAGAATAACCGTTTCTCGATATGGGAGTCGGCGTCCCCGTGTCACTGCTCGGCAATCTCATCTTCTTTGTCTTCGGCGGCTTCCTGATCTTCCTCGGCTATGTGCTCGGCGGACTGCTCCTGTGCATTACGATCATCGGCATTCCGTTCGGCCTCATGTGCTTTCGGCTGGCGGGTGGCGTCATTGCCCCGTTTGGCCGGGAGGTTGTCGACACGGAACCGCCGGGCGGCGCGGTCGCGATCATCATGAACATCATCTGGATCATCCTGCCCGGGCTCGAACTGGCCATCATGCACCTGATACTCGCGCTGCTCTTCGCGATTACGATCATCGGCCTGCCGATCGCAGCTCAACATATGAAGCTCGTGCCGCTCGCGCTGTTGCCGTTCGGACACGTGATGCGAGACGTGGACCGCGTCAACCGCTAGCCGTCGGGAGGCGGCTGCCGGTGCCCGAACGTGCGCGAGCAGCGCTAGTCCGATGATGCTCAGCCTCGCGGTCGCGAACTGATACGACTTGTTACACGCAATGTGATCTGTCGTCGCGAGCTTCAGGCACCATGCAAGAACTATTCAGAGGTGTCTGCCCAATGCACAAAAAACCGAATTTGCCTACGAAGATCTGTGCAACCTGCGCACGACCCTTCACCTGGCGTCGCAAGTGGGCGCTCAACTGGTCGAAGGTCAAGTATTGCTCGAGGCGCTGCCGCGCAGAGCGACTGCGCGAGACGGCGTGACCGCCACCCTCGGTGCGTCAAAGCCTGGCGAGTAACTCATCGGCTAGACCACTTGCGCTCGCGAATGCCGCTTCGATCCGACCCCGTATAAACCAGTCTCCGCATGCCGCGACGCCGGCCTCTGAATCGACGAAGAATTCCGGTCCCGTTTGCTTTGGCAGGTTCGCGTAGCGCCAGCGCTGCAGCTGTGTCACCTCAGCAGCACCGAGGTTTACCCCGCTTTGCTCTGTCGCTACCGCGAGCAGGTGTGCCTCTACCGTCTCTTCGTCATCGTCGATGTGGCGCTCCGCCCAGCGATTGGTGGAATGCACGACCATCGTGAACCGTTCTCCACGTTGCGGCTTGCTGCTGTTGACCGCCATCCAGCTGATATCGGCATGGCGGACTACGGCTGCATCCCAGGGCAAGTCGAGCGGCTCTGAGAAACCAAGCATGAGCGCGAAGCAGCCCAGCATTTGCCTGTCCTCGCACAGCGCGGAGAGATCTGCATGCTGCGCGGCAAGTTCTCCGGTCTGTGCTGCCGGCGCCGTGAGAACCAACCAGTCGAAATGACCGTGGTCGCGCTCCAGCTGATCACGAAGATGCCAGCCGTCGGCCCGTTTATCGATGCTGCTGATTTCTGTATTGAGTGCGATGGAGAGACCTGACGCGAGAAACTTGCCGAGGGCGTTCATTCCGGGCGTTGCGACGTAGTGCGCATAGCCCTCTCCCCACTCCCGCTGGCTTCTGATGTGTCCGTCGTCGATTTCCGCGAAGCGTGCCGGCCAGTCTCTGATGACGCCGGCACTCGACAGCGGTTCGAGGAATTCCTGAAACGCAGCGGTTCGCGCGGTGAAAAACTGCGCACCATGGTCGAAGCTGTAGTCGCCAATACGCCGGGTCGCCGCACGGCCACCAGGGCCACGCGACTTCTCGAACAGTCGCACTTCGGCGGTATCGGCGAGCCGCCCTGCAAGCACGAGTCCCGAAAACCCCGCGCCGACGATAGCGATACGTTTCATAGGGGGTTCAATTCGGCATGTATGTGTGGCGACCCAGGAAATCGCCCGCGGCAGCAGAAATCCGCGTCCGCCTTTCCCCGTCGAGCCGGTCGAGCGCCCGCGGCATCAGCGCCAATCGCGGGTTTCCTGCGAAGAACGCTCGGTGCCGGTCAATGAAACGCCAGTAGAGCCCGTCGACGACATCGCACCAGGGACCCTTCCCGTAATCACTCATTTTCACGAGGTAGTTCGAGCCGCAGATATACGGCTTGGTCGCGAAGACTCCGCCGTCACTGAAAAGCCCCATGCCGTACACGTTCGGCCCCATCACCCACTCCGAGGAATCGACGAACATCTCCATGAACCAGCGGTGCGCGCTCCGCGGCCGAATCTCGCATAGCGTCATCAGGTTGCCAAGTACCATCAGCCGCGGAATGTGATGGGTCCAACCATAACGTTGAGCGGTCAGGATCGCGTCGTCCAGAGGGGGAATGCCGGTCGTCCCGTCATACCACGCTTCGGTCAGCTCGCGCTCATGCTCCCAGAAGTTGGCCTGCTCCTGCTGTTCTCCATACTCGCGGTATATGCCGCGAATGAACTCGCGCCAGCCGATCACCTGGCGAACGAAGCCCTCGAGGCTTTGCAGCGGCACCGAATCGGCAGCAGACATGACGCGATCGATAACCTCCCGCGGCGTCAGGAGCCCGATGTTCAGGCAAGGACTCAAGACACTGTGAAAAACCGTGGTCGAGCGCGTCGTCATCGCATCTTCATACGGCCCGAACAGCTCCAGCCGATGTTTAATGAAGTCGTCTAGCCAGTCCCGCGCCTGCGCCCGCGTCGTCGGCCATGCGAACTCGGCGGCGTTGCCCGGATGATCGGAGAACTCGCTGGCGACGACTTCGATCACATCCGGCACGTGCCCGGTCTGCTCGAGCCAGGGCATGTCCGGCGGCGTGATGTTGCGCGGCAATTTCTTGCGATTGTCGGCGTCGAAGCTCCAGCGTCCACCGACGGGCTGCCCGTCATCATCGATAAGTACGCCTACGCGCCGGCGCTGACGCTTGTAGAAATCGCCCATAAGCAGGCGCGACTTGTCCTTCGCGAACGCCGCGAATTCCTCGCGACTGCAGTAGAACATCGGCGACTGGAGCTCGGTCCGCTCGACCGCTTGCCGCTCCGCGAACCTGGTCAGCCGTGTCTCCATCGCCTTGTCTTCGATTTCGAAATGAACGAGCGCCTTACTTCCAACGGCGCCGATTGCGTCGGCGAGTTTGTCCTCGTAGGGACGCTCGTCCTCCGGATTGAGCTGGACGTAGTGCACATCGTAGCCGGCCGCCCGCAGCTCATCGGCATAGGCGCGCATCGCGGCAAGAAACAGGACGATTTTCTGCTGGTGGTGCTTCTCGTAGGTGCAGAGCCCGACATCCTCGGCCATGAAGACTGCGCCGTCGCCGGGCGGCGGCAAGTATTCGGGCGAGAACAGCTGATTGCCGAGTATGACCAGCATTCCAGGATCAGGTCATACGATGCGCGAGGCGCTGCAATCGCGGCCGCAGCAGCAAAAACACGCGATAGGCGCCTTCCAGAAGCCAGAGCACGGGTGGGAATTTTGCCAGCAGGCCAAGCGGACGCAGACCGGGAATCGCGCGCCACATGGCAGCGAACGCGGCCGCACCTGACACGACAGGCCGCCCATGCTCACGGGCGTGGAAGCGCCGCAACAGCTCGTTCTGTGAAATCGGGCAATCGCGCGCGTCGTAGAGATCGACGAAGTCGATCGCACGTCGTCGGTCGAGCCGTTTCATCAAGGCGATTTCACGGGCACACAGTGGGCATTGACTGTCGTACCAGACCGTCACTCGCGGATTTGATGCCGATGTCTCCATGGCACAACCGTAGCAGCACGTTCGCGCAAAGGAACGCGTTTGCCGCACACCGTTACAAACTGTTGCGGCTCCCCGTTGTGTCAGTCCTGGTCGAGCAGCTTCGCGACGGCCGCTTCGGACTGGCCAACGACATTCTTGTCGACCGTCCGATACGGTTCGTCCTGCACGCGCGAGGCGAGTTGCGCCCGCAGCGTGCCGAGGAACCGCGGTGCCGCGACCAGTGCGTAACCATGCAGATATCCCTTGTGATGCAGAGCGCCGATTAACTCCGCGATCTGTCGTGCGAAAGCCTCGGCAAGGTGCTGCTTTGGCCCCGACTTTTCGGCGGACATCGTGTGTCGCCCGTGGCCGTGACTGTCGAAAGCACGGCCGCCGCGATCGGTGAGCAGCTCGTCGTTCTTTTGGCGCGCGGCCTCGTTTTCGAACGTACGAGCGAGTTGCATTGGTCCTCGCAGCCGCTCGCGCTTGTAGAGGTCGGCCCGGGACTCGTCTGCCACAACAACGAGGTAATACTTATTGCTGGCCTGCAGTAGTGGTGCCATTGTGTCCTCTCATCACTATTGTAGCCGACTGGGGACGTCATGGCGTTCGAGCTTCAGTTTTTCGGTGCAACAGAGCGTGTTACGGGATCGCTGTACCTGTTGCGGGCGGGCGATGCGCAGGTGCTGCTCGAGTGCGGGCTGGTGCAGGGCGGCGCCGACGAGGAGGCCCGAAACCGTGAGCCGTTCCCGTTCGACCCGCTGGACATCGACGCCGTGGTCATCAGCCACTCCCATATTGATCACTCGGGGAGGGTGCCGCTGCTCGTCCGGCAGGGCTATACCGGTCCCGTCTATACGCATGCCGCAAGCAAGGCCCTGTGCGACATCATGTTGCCGGATTCGGGGTACCTGAACGAGAAAGAGGCTGAGTGGGAGAACCGCAAGCGTGCCAGGAAAGGCCAGGGACGAATCACACCGCTGTATACTCGCGCCGATGCGCAGGCATCGATCGACCAGTTTCGCGGCCTCGAGTACGAATCACCGACGGGAATTGCTCCCGGGCTGACGCTGACCCTGTACGACGCGGGCCATATTCTGGGCGCATCGATCGTGCGTCTCGATTTCGAGGACGGGCGCGGCAAGCGTACGCTCGTCTTCAGCGGTGATATCGGCTATCGCGACGCACCACTCATGGACCCGACGACCCGCCTCGATCGCGCCGATGTCGTGCTCATGGAGAGCACCTACGGCGACCGCGACCATCGCCCGATAGCGGAAACGATCGCCGAGCTGACGGACGTATTCGAGTCGGCGCGCGCGGCGCAGGGCAACATTCTGATTCCCGCGTTCACGGTGGGCCGCACTCAGGATCTGCTCTACCTGATGGCCGAGCACTTCGACGAGTGGAACCTCGGCAGGTGGAAGATCTTCCTCGACAGCCCGATGGGTATCAGCGCGACGAAAGTCTATTCGCAATACCGTCACCTGTTCGCGGCGAGACTATTCGAGCCGAAGTCAGACTATCCCGACCTGCCGAACCTGTTTGCCACTCGGACGGCGGAGGAGTCGATGACGATCAACGAGATCGAAACGGGCGCCGTCATCATCGCGGGTAGCGGCATGTGCACGGGTGGTCGCATTTTGCACCACCTGAAGAACAACATCTGGCGGCCACAGTGCCACCTCGTCATCGTAGGCTACCAGGCGATCGGCACGCCTGGCCGTCGGCTCGTTGACGGCGCGGACGAGATCAGGCTGTGGGGTGACAGTTATCGCGTGCGTGCCCAACGACATACGATCGGCGGCCTTTCCGCCCACGCCGACCAGTCGGACCTCCTCGACTGGTATGCGAGCTTTGCTAACCGCCCACCGGTCTACCTCGTGCATGGCGAAGACCGAGGGCAACGCCCGTTATTCGAAAGACTGAAAACGGACCTTGGCGCGCCAGCCGGCATCGCGAAATACGGGCAGAAGATCGCGATCTGACCCCGGCGGCTATAATCGGTCGATGCAACACGTCGACTTCGAAGAAGTGGTTCGGGAAACCGTCGCCGCGCTGCCGGTCTGGGTGCACGAGGCCATGCACAACGTAGAAATACTCGTGCTCGACGAAGCCGACGAATACCTCGATCCCGGTGGCGACGGACTGCTCGGTCTCTACACGGGCGTGCCGTTGCCCGAACGCGAAGCCAACCATGCCGGCGAGCTACCCGACGTCATCTACATCTTCCGCCTGCCCCATCTCGAGATGGGCCTGTCGCCGGACGGGCTTCGGGAGGAGATTCACCGCACACTGGTCCACGAGATCGCGCACTATTTCGGCATGGACGATGATCACGTCGAGGAGCTGGGCTGGGGCTGACGCAGCTTCAGTGCGGGCGGCCGCGCCGCGTAGCTCACGCCGAACAGGGGCCGCAGGATGGCGACACGGCGGATCACGTACTCATAGAGCACGTAACAGCCGCCGAGCGTGATTGCGAGCACCAGCAGCGGCTCGACGACGGGGCCAAGTGCAAGCTTCGACAGATGGTAGCCTGCAACGACCGTGATCGTCTGGTGCAGGATGTACCACGGATAGACCGCCTGGGTCGCGTACGGCAGCCAGCGCATCGGGCGATTCAGCAGATGGTGCCCCCATGCGAAGCAGGTGACGATCCACGTCCAGCGGTTCACGTAGATGACCAGCGATCGGAGTTGTTCGAGGACGGGACCGAGGTCGTCGTTCAACACCTCGGACTGAAAGAGGAACAGCACGAACGAACCCAGACCGATAGCAAGCAGGACACGGCGCATCCGCGCGAGCTCGGTCCAGAAGCCCTCGTCCCGGCCGATCAGGAAGCCATAGAGAAAGAACGTGCCGTACATGGCATGGCCGTACCCGTCGAACACGAGCGTATGGTTGACGTTCCCGAACTTCGGATAGACGAGATTTGCGTAGACCATGAGCGGAACGATCGGCACGAGAATGATCCACAGGCCGCGCAGGCGACGAAACGAATCACGGATGCGGCGACCAGGACCATCGAGGAACAGCGCTATCGGGATCAGCAGCAGCGTGTAGAACAGCACGTACGGCAGGTACCACAGGTGGTTCCAGGTCCACGTGATGTACTCCTCACCGCCCCAGGAACCGTCCGGAAAATCCTGCCACGTGAGGTAGCGCGCCATGAAATCGATGAATCCCGGCTCAATGAGGCCCTTCGTCAGAGCCTCGAGGTAGGGTTGAGGGGCGACGATGAACGCCATGCCGAACAACAGCGGCAGGAGCAGTCGCCAGATGCGCCGCAACGCCAGCCTGCCGGGCGAATACTTCTTCCACACGAAACTCATGGCCAGCCCGGAGATCACGAACAACAGCGCCATCCGCCACTGGTTGGTGAACAGCATCGGCAACTGCAACCAGTCCGACTGGTGCGCAGATTTGACGTGCCAACCCCAGTCCGCGACATAAAACATGCCGACGTGGTAGAGAATCAGCAGGCTGAACGCGAACACGCGCAGCGCGTCGATGTCATAGCGCCGGCCCTGCCGCGCTGTAGAGATTGCGGTGCCATCGGTCGCCATGGGGCGCCTCCCTATTCCGTCATGAGTTTACCCTGCGCCTGGCAATCCGACACAACCGTCCTAAAGTGCCTAATGGCGATGCTGTCGGGACGAATCGGGAGGGAAACGAAAGTCCGGCCGCCCAGCGAAGGACTCGGCTTTCGGCTAATTGACACCCTGGCCGAAGCGCCAGAGAAAGCCAAAGGATGGAAAGCGCGGCAGGTAGTCGTCGACGATGGCGGAGACCGAGACACCGGCATCGAGATCGAGAATGAAATTGCTGGTGCAACAGGGGTTTTGCGAGTCGAAGATATTGAATATCTCCAGATACACGGTCAGATCGCCGCGCTTCACATCGAAATCCCGGGCAACGCGAACATCGATACGTGAGTAGTCGTCGAAGCGCGCCGAGTTTCGCCCGGAAAAATCCGGTTCTACGCCGATGACATTTCCGTTGCCGTCCAATGCGGGAACCGGAGCAAAAGGCGTGCGCGGCCAGCCACTGCGGTACCGGCCGATGACAGTTGCGCGCCACCGCTCCCCTCGCCATGTCACGCCTCCCGTGGCGGCGTGACGCTGATCCCAGTCGCGCGGCACGTCGACGCCATCGACAACATCGTCCACCCTTGCCCATGTGTAGCTCAGCCACCAGTCAACAGGCCCCTCGCTCCGCTGCTGCAGCGTAAGCTCCGCACCGTGCGCGCGACCCGAGGCTGGCCTTACGAGCAAACGGTCGAAATTGCTCTCGCGTGCGAACTCGTAGTAGTCGAGTACAGTTACGAAACGCGGGCGCAGGTTCCGGTAGCGCTTGTCATACGCTTCCAAACGCACCTCCGCCCCTGACGTGAACGTATGCGACAAGCCGACGATACGGTGCTCGGCCTCCTCGGGTGCGTACCATTCGACAACACCATCGATCGCATCAAGCTCGTTGAAGAAGTGCGGTTGGTGATATTCGCCCCACGCGACGCGCAAATCGGTGCGGTCCCCCAACGACCATTTGGCGTTCAGTCGCGGCGACACTCTCGAGTAGGAGCGGTCATCTTTCTTGCGGTAGCGATCCCAGCGCAACCCGGTCTCCAGTATCACCGCCTCACCGAGGCCGACCCGGTACGCGCCGTATGCGCCCACGTCTTCGCCGTGCACGGCAACGTCGATGTCGCGAATGATCGTGTACGGCAGGCCGTTGTTGTACAGCGATGTCTGCCGGGTTGCAGCGAGATCGTAGTCGTAATTGCTCGAGAACTCACGATATCGGGCGCCGAGCTTCAGCAACTGATTTGAGCCGATCCGATACTCGAGCTGCGACTCGATTCCGGCGTAGGCATTGTCAGTCGCGTACCGACGGAAGATCAGTTCGGAGGGCGGATTGTCTTGTCGTCCGTCGTCGAGCCCGTCGGTCTCACCGTGAAAAAGGGAGCCCGTAATCCGTAACCGATCGTTCGGTTCTGCATCCAGCGTCACCCAGGCGTAGAGCGATGAGCTGTCCTCGGCAATGTCCTCGCCATCGCCGGTATCGATGTAACGTACATCGTCGGATGCGTACAGCAGATGCGCCTGCACCGCAGTACTCGGGGTGAGGTCGTAGGAGGCTTGCAGAAAAGCGTCGAAATACTTTGGCGACAGCTCGCCGCTCTCGTCGGCAACCTCAGAGGCGATCAGGTCGAGCCAGCCGCGCCGCACCGACACCAGGTAGTCACCTCGACCGTCCGCGAACCAGCCTTTGCTGCGCGCCACGGCAGTCAGGAAGCTGACGCCGAGTTCATGCTGGGCATGCGAATCCAGGCGATCGGTCTCGATGCTCACCATGCCACTGAGGTAGCTGCCTGTCTCCGCCGTCATGCCGCCGGAGACCAGTCGCGCTTCGCCAATAATGCCGGGGTCGATGATGCTGAGGGGTCGGTACAGCGTTCGCATGTGATACGGATCGATGATCTCCATTCCGTTGATGCGCACGCCGGTTTCGGCGATGTGGCCGCCGCGGAGGTTGAAAGGCGCCTGAAAGTCGCTCGCCGCAACCCCGGGCAGTTTGTGAAGTGCCCGAAACGCATCGTCGGCGAGGTGTGGCATCAGTTCGATCTCTTCCGCGCTGAGGAATTGCCCGGACACACCGTTCCGATCGAACAAGCGATGCTGACTCGCGATAACCGTTACTTCGTCGATTGTGAGTTTCGCCGGCTGCACTGCGTCGATGTCGCCAGCACCGCTACCAGACTGCATCGGCGTGCGGCGGACCACGAGATATCGCCCATTGGCGCCCGCGCTCAGTTCAAGCCCGAGGGGCGCCAACACCTCCCGGAGCGCCGGCAACGGCTCGTCGGACTCGGGAGCTTCGAGCACTCGCATGTCAGCATCGACGAGCCGGGATGAATACGAAATCTCGACACCCTCCGCCCGAACGACATTGATCGCCTCGGCGAGGGTCATCGACTCGTCGATTTGTGCGGCTTGCAGGCAGGACGGCCAGATCGCGACCAGCAGTGACAGCAGGCGCCAGTGCATGTCAGAGAACCCTAACTTTGAGTGTCGAGTTCGTCATCTCGAACTCGAACGGCGCCATGCGACGCACTTCTTCGAAACCCTCCTTGAGTGTTGCTCCCTCGATGCTGCCGCTCAGCATCACCTCTTCTGCGTCCTGCTTGGATGTGTCGTCTGCCCACTGCAACTCGGCGCCAATCTCCTGCGCATACCACGCGAGATAGCTCGCGAGCGACGCGCCCTCAATATCGAATACCGGCGGCTTTGCGTCGACCCAATCCCAGATCTCGTCGTCGGCCGCGACCCGACGGAACTGGCTAAGGCCGTCATCCGACAGAATGTAGAGGCTGCCATCCTCAACATTGACCCGGTCACTCCGCGATTTCTCGAGCTGCACGAGGCCCTCGCGCACGCCGACGATAATCGAGCGGCGCACGAGTTTGACGATGAACTGAGTGCCAAGATCGGATGCGGTGCCGAACGGGGTGTCGATGAACACCGAAGCGTCGTTGCCGTCGCTCGAACGCACGAACACCGCGCCACGCTCGAGAGAAAAGCGATCCGTGCCTTTCGCGATCATTCTTGTGTTTTCGTCCAGTCGTACTTCGTGGCCAATGTCCATGTCCAGCACGGCCCGGCCACCCGCCAGCGTCTGCACTGGTGTCGATACGTCTATTCTGTTGCCCGCGGCCAGCGGCACGTCGCCAAGGTAGACCTCGCCCGACGCGCTGACCACCGTCGCAAATGAGCCGGCAGGCGGCTGTAGGAGCGGCGGCAGCACCCAGCTGGCGGAAATGGCTGCGAGCAAGCCGGCAGCCGCGGCCGCATACCAGGTAACGCGCCGCCGCGTTCGCACCTGCGTGCGCCCTTTCGTTTCATTTTCCCAATGCGCGAGCACGCGAGCATGCGCTTTGGCAACGCGTTCGACGGCGACGTCCTCCCGCGCGCCGGAGTGCCGGATCAGGCGGCCAACATCATCGTTGGCGAGAGACGATTCCGGAGAAGTCGGATGTTTGTCTGTCATGCTAGTTCTCAATCGGCGATAGACGCGCCGCGTGGTCTGCGTATTCCTCGCCGAACAGTGAATTGAAGTTTTCCTTGAAGGCCGTTCGCGCCCGCGTCAACAACGACTCAGTTGCCTTCGCGGATTTGCCGATAGTGAGCGCAATCTCCTGCACGCTCATGTCATGCACGTACTTGGCTTCAAGTGTGTCCGCGTAAAGCGAAGGAAGATGATCCAGCGCTACTCTGACCAGGCGGCGGACCTCGTGCTGGTAGACCGCCGCGTCCGGGTCACTGCTCGTATCTGTGAGCAGCGAATCCAGCGCCGCCCGTACCGACGGATCGTCCTCGACAAGTGCGGTGTCGCCCTGCGCGCGTTTGCGAGACTTGAGTTGCTTCGACACTTCGTGACGGCAGAACGTGCAGAGCCAGGAGAATAGCGGCGCCTCGCCGCGGTACGTATCGAGTTTCGAGACGGCCTGGCAAAGTACGACCTGGGCGGTCTCGTCAGCGAGGTCGGTATCGGCATCGAGGCGCGCGAGCGCGAAGCGATACAAGCGCGGATAGTAGCTGCTGAAGAATGCATCGAACGATGCTCGATCGCCGCCGATTACCCTTTCTGCAAGCTTTTTGTCGGCCTGTATCGCCATCTGGGCACGAATTCCTCGGGTTCCGATGCCAGTAAGAGGGCTCGACGACGGCAAATCCTTCGCAGAAATCTGCCGCCATCGATATTCAGTCTAGGTCAGAAACGGAAACGGATGCCAAGACCAAGTACGGCGAGGTCCAGATCATCGAGACGGTATTTGGTGCCGCTTAGGCTTGCGGACAGGTTCTCTCCGAAAGCGAACTCGAGACCTGCGCCCACCGACAGATCGTCGCCGGAAATACTCTCGCTCACGGCGTCGACGCCGACTTCGCCGTCCCAGGAGATATAACCGAGACGCCCGAAAAGCGTGAAACGCCCGCCGAGAGGCAGGCGACCGAGTACGGCAAGCTCCTGGCCATCGGCTTCAGCGGACAGCGCCAGTCCCAGCGCCGACTGCTCGAGGTCGCCGAAGTCGGTGTGCGCAAGCTCCGCCGCGAAGTAGTCGTTAAACGCGTAGCCGAATGTAAGTCGTGTGCCGGTCGCGTCACCGTCCAACCGTACGCCAGCACCGTCGATGTCGATGCTCTCGTCGACATAGGAGCGATTGAGATCAGCGCCGACGTAAAAGTCACCCGCGTGCGTGTCGGGGGAGCAGATCAGGCTGGCTATAAGCAACAGTGGAAACGCCGCGCGAAAAGGCTTATCGAATTTCATCTCGGTGTCCTCTTTATCGGTAAGGTCACCGGTTAGAGGCTCCGGGCCCGGAGATTCCTTCGAAATTCGTTACTGGTACTGGAATCGTCGTGCGGCAAGGACACCGAACACGAGGGTTGCGACGATCAACACGAGCACGTTCGGGATCACTGTCGTCGGCTCGGCCTGGAAGCTGATGAGCTTGTGCAGCGCATCCATGGTCCAGCCCGTCGGGATCAGCTTTTGTATCGCCTGCATCCAGCCGGGCGTAACTTCGATGGGCCACCAGCAACCGCCGAGGGCCGCCAGCACATTGGCCGCAAGCACGCCGACACCCCCGGCCTGCGCCTCGGTCCGTGCCACGGTACCGAGCCAGAGTCCCGCCGAGGCGCAGAAGCCCGCCCACGCAACGAGCACGACAATCACCGCTGCGAAGTTCGGCCCCCAGTCCATCTTGAACAGGAACGTGCCGAACACGAGCGCCGTCGTGACCTGGATCGCGCCGAGCACCATCCGGCTCTGCCACTTGCCGGCGATGACCTCTTCGCGCGAGATCGGCGCCGAGGCGAGTCGCCGCAACAGGCCTTTCGTACGCTCCTGAACGAGCATGGTGCCGCCCGTCGTCAGCAGCACGAGCAACGTGAACATGACGAGAATGCCGGGCACCGCCTGCTCGAATCCGCTTGGAATCTTCTTCCGTTCGCCCGCCGGCGACACGTCGAGATCCCAGACGCGAGGCGCCTCGTTGAGCGTGGCGAGCGCCTCAAGGCTCAGCGGCCCGGCCGTCGCATCGGCGATGACGACGTCGGCAAGTACCGTGTACAACGACCGCTGGATTCGAATCTCCTCGAATTCTCGCGTCAGCGAGTCCGAGCTGGTGTCGTAGATGGCTGTTACGGGCTCGCCGGCGACCACCTTGTCGCTCATGGCCGCGTCGAACGTCAGGGTCCGCGCCGGCCCGACCTCTTCATTCGCTGTCTCGATGGATCCGACCCACTCGGGATCGAAATCGTTGGCCTCGAGCCGCAGGTCGACCTGGTCTCTCAAGAACCCCGGGTTGTCGGCGACAACGGTCAGCGGCGTTGCCTGCCCACCGCTCACACCCGACGAAAAGCCGCCAGTCACGGTACCGATGAAATAGAAAAAAATCGGCGGCATGATGAACAGCCAGAGCAAGGTCGAGCCATCGCGTAGCTGGAATCGCACGTCCTGCCAGCCGACAAAGAAGATGTTCTTCACGGCATCACCTCCTCGCGAATCCGGTGCGCAGCCGCACAGCGCTGAGTAGCAGGCCGCTGCCCGTGATGGCGAACAGTATCAACCAGCTGCGCCCGTCGATGGACCAGGCGGTCGGCGACGTCAGTTCGTTCGACAACCGGTCGACAATGAATCCGTTCGGCGCGAGCCGTCCGATGTCGGCAATCCACTCCGGTAGCGCCGCGAGCGGGAAGAAACTGCCGCCTGCCATCAGGAGCGGGAACAACAGGATCGTCGTCACGAGGTTGGCGGCGCGATTGTTCGGGAACATCATCTGCAAAGCGGCGAACCAGGCGAACAATCCGACGCCGCCGAAAGCGACCCACAGCAAGGACGGCAGGAACTTGTCCCAGGCGATGCCGTGGTAGGCGAACCCGATGAGTAGCACGACAGCCGTAACGCCGCCCAAAATGACCAACGCGGCAACGGCCTTGCCCGTGATGAATCCGGACAGTGCACCGGGCGCGGAGACGAGACGCCGCAGCGTGCCCTTGTCGCGCTCGACCCAGTAGTCTGCGGCGAGCCCGTTTGCGGCGAACAGTACGGCCATCAGTGCGATGCCCGGTAGGAACAACAGTGCGATATCGGGCATCGGCGCCGCCGGCGGCGGCTCCACGATCTCGAGTTCGATTGCGAGCGGCGACAGCTTCTCGGTCACTTTCTCGATCTTGTTCTGGATGTCGACCGAGACACCGGCGACAAAAGCGTCACTCGGCACATCGTCGCCGCCCGCATCGATGATCGCCTTGATCTCGGGACCGAGCAGTCGCTGCGCGTAAAAACCAGCGTCGAGCAGGACTTCGGTGACGTCTTCGATGATGCCGGGCAGTATCGTCTGGGACGGGTTCGTCTTGAGCCTCAGCGTAACCGGCGTCTCGTTGAGGAAAGCCTCCTGGAACCCCTCGGGAATGGTGAGGAAGCCGCTTGCCTCGCCCTCGTTGATTCGCGACTCGCCCGCCTCAGTGCTCACCGGCTCTACGATGATCAGGTCGCCGAGCTGGTCCTGGCTGAACGCGCCTACGATGGCACCGCTGAGAAACGAATCGTCTTCATCGGCGATCAGCAGCGTACCGCTCGGCGTTCCGCCTCCGCCATCAATCATCGACGTTATAAGCCCGCCGATCACGAATGGGATCCCGAGCCAGATAAGGATAGCCGCACGATCCTGCAGCCAGCGTGCCAGGTCCTTGCGTACCGATGCGAAAAACAGATTCATCGTTATTCGCGCAGCTCCTTGCCCGTCAGCAACAGGAACAATGTTTCGAGATTCGGGCTGCGCAGGCTGGTTTCGGAAACCGTGCCACCGGCCGCACTGATGGCGCCGAACACTCTCGGCAAGTGTTGCGATGCCGATGACAGCGTCAGGAGCAGCGCATCCTCGGCGTGGCTCAGGATCTCGAGATCGGCAATATCCTCGCCCAGCTTCTCAATCGCTGCGCGTGTGGCGTCGTCCGGGAACTGGCCGTTTAGCTGCAGGGCGTCACGCGCGCCAAGCTGTGCCTTGAGCTCGGCGACTGTACCGGTCGCGATGACCTTGCCGTGATCGATAATCGCGAGCGAATCGCACAGCCGCTCGGCTTCCTCCATGTAGTGCGTCGTGTACAGAACACATGCGCCTGCGTCGCGTTCGGACTCAACAAGATCGAACAGTTTCGCACGCGACTGCGGATCGACGCCTACCGTCGGCTCGTCGAGCAGCAGCACTTTCGGCTGGTGAACGATGCCGCAGCCGAAGTTGAGGCGACGCTTCATGCCGCCCGAGAACGTTTTGGGCAGATCCCTGGCCCGGTCAGCGAGCCCGATGGTCTCGAGCACTGTCGCGACACGGTTCTCGAGCGCCTTGCCGCGCAACCCGTAGGCTTTGCCCCAGTACCTCAGGTTTTCGATGGCCGGCAGGTCCTCGTAGAGTGCGAGTTCCTGAGGCGCGATGCCGAGAGACCGTTTCGCAGCCTTGCCATCCTTGATGACGTCGTGTCCGGATACCGAAATACGCCCCGCCGTCGGCGTCAGAAGCCCCGATATGCAGTTGATTGCCGTGGATTTTCCGGCGCCGTTCGGGCCAAGAAGACCGAAGACCGTGCCTTCCTTCGCGTCGAAGGACACGTTGTCGACGGCAGTCAGTTCACCATAGTTTTTTACAAGGTTCTCGACTACCAGCATGACCTGTCCCTGAACAGCACGTTTGTTGGCCGATCATGTCAGAGATACAGTGTCCCCGACAAATCCGTTCTGGCAGCCTGTTGAAGGAGAGACCGGTCAATGTTCCGAGCCGCAATCGCATCCATCGTATTCCTGCTGACAACCGGCGCCGCACTCGCCGGGGACGCGCTTGAGATCGTCGTGTATGGCGCGACCGGTGAAGTCGGTTCGCACATTGTGCAGGAAGCGCTGGAACGGGGTCATCGCGTGACAGCGGTCTCGCGCAAACCTGAGCAAGTCACACGGCGTCACGACAATCTTGCCGTCGTCAAGGGGGATCTGCTCGACAAGGCGAGCGTTACCGAAATCGTGGCGGGCAAGGACGTCGTCATCCTGTCCGTGCGCGGTGTCATCGGCGACTCGGGTTTACCGGAAAGCGCACTGCAATTCCTGTCCGCCGAGATGCTCGTCGACGTCCTGTATCGCTGGGGCGAGGATGCGCCGCGATTGCTGCATGTGGGTGGCTCGGGCTCGCTCGAAGTCGAGCCGGGCGTCACGTACGCGGCGAAACTGCCGGCCATCCTGATTCCGAAGAATCTGGAGATCGAGATCGTGGGTCAGATCGTTGCACTCGAGTTTTACCGCAAGGTCGATGACGTCAGATGGACCTACATCACGCCACCAAAAAATTTCACGAACGGGCGGCGCACTGGAGAGTTCCGGATTGGCGGCGACGAGGCACTCAGGGATCGCTGGGGCAGGACGCGCGTCTCGCGCGCCGACTTCGCGGTGGCAATTATCGACGAAGCCGAACAGGCCAGGTACGCGCGGCAGCGAATCTCCGTGGCTTACTAGCGGCAATGCCCGGAATACGAGCGTTACTGTGTAGAGCCAGGTCCGCGGTGGGTCCGATTTCAGGCTAAGATGTACTTCGGACTTTCAGGTTGGGTCGTTCGACCCGAAGCAACCACTAGCTGCCGTTCAAGCGCTGGATTGCCTGACTTGCGCGAGCGACAGTTCCTACCTACATTCAGGCAAGGGCGGTGACACATGAGATTATCTCTCTTGGCCGTGCTTCTTCCTCTGGTTGCCCTCGCTGATCCCAGCCCGGCGACTCGATATCTTCTGAACGAACCGGCAACACTTTTTGACATCGGGATGGCGCGCCTGGAGGACCTTACCGATGAATTCGAGAATCGAGTGGGCTTGCACTGGACCGACGGCGACGAAATGACGTGGTTCAAGGCCGAAGTCAATTCTCGCTACGAACCGGATGACGATACGATCGTTGTGGTCGTCTCGTTTTCGAGTAATGATGCCAGCGAGGCGCAAATGGCGGAGGGGTGCGAGAACGCGATAGGTCAGATGCATATCTGGCTGCGCAAGAGCGTGCCGCGCTTATTCGAGCACGTTGGACGCGCAACGGAAAATCGACCCGACGGCTTCGTCTCCGATCTAACCAACATGTTCGAGATTCGATGTTACGTTTCGTCTGCTCGAAGTTCGGCCGAAGGGCGATTCTGGGCGTATCGCAGGCTTGGCGATGATGAGATGACGATCGGCAGGTGGAAATTGCGCAACTGATCGAGTTTGGCATCAACTAGCGCGTTCGCTCCAATAATCCACGATCGAACATGCGTAACAGCTATTTTCCGTAGCCCTCCGGCAACTGCATGTCGAGATTCTCGACGAGGAATGCCCACCGGTCTGCATAGTCTTCGATGATCATCTCGGTTGGCTTGCCGCTGCCATGACCGGCCCGCGTTTCAATACGAATCAGGACCGGCGCTTCGCCACCCTGCGCGTTCTGAATCGCAGCGGCGTACTTGAAGCTGTGTCCAGGTACGACGCGATCATCGGTATCCGCCGTCGTGACCAATACGGCCGGATACTGCGTGCCTTCCACTACGTTGTGGTACGGCGAATACGCAAGCAGCGCCTCGAACTCCTCAGGATCGTCGGACGAGCCGTAGTCGTCTACCCAGAAGCGACCCGCCGTAAACTTGTGGAAGCGCAGCATGTCCATGACGCCAACCGCCGGAACCGCAGCGCCGAAGAGATCCGGTCGTTGATTGGTGACGGCGCCGACGAGCAGTCCGCCATTGCTACCGCCGAAGATCGCGAGCTTGGAGGGCTTCGTATAGCCCGCCTCGATCAGATACTCCGCCGCGGCTATAAAGTCGTCAAAGACGTTCTGTTTATTTAGCTTTGTGCCCGCCTTGTGCCACTCCTGGCCATATTCGCCACCCCCGCGAAGGTTGGCGACAGCGTACACGCCGCCCATCTCCATCCAGGCAAGCCGGGTAATCGAGAAAGAGGGCGTCAGCGAAATATTGAATCCTCCATAACCGAAGAGCATCGTGGGCGTCGCACCGTCAAGCTGAACATCAACGTGGTGCGCGATGAACATGGGCACTCGCGTACCGTCTTTCGACTCGTAGAAGACCTGCTTGACGACATAGTCGTCAGGATCGAAATCGACATCGGGTTGCCGAAATACCGAGACTTTGCCTGTCTCGACATTGAGGCGGTTGACGGTCGTTGGCGTATCGAAACTCGTATAGATGAAGAACGTCTCGGGATCCCCGAGCTTCCCGCTGAACCCGGATGCCGTGCCGATTCCCGGCAGATTGACCATGCTTTCGTAGGCACCGTCCAGGTCGAAAATCTTCACTACCGTCTGTGCATCCTGCATGTAGTCGGCAATGATCTTGTCGCCAACGAGGTTCACGCCATCGAGGACATCCTCGGCCTCAGGAATGATCTCACGCCAGTTGGCGGATTCTGGTTCGTTCACATCGATCGCGATCAGGCGGTTGCGGGGTGCATCGAGATTGGTGCGGAAATAAAGCTCATCACCAACGTTGCCGACGAACGAGTAGTCATTGTCGAATCCTTCGATAAGAAATTCCGGTTCCGCGCCATCGTCACGCAGATCCTGGTGCAGGATCTGGTAGCGGTCATCGGTACCTTTCCAGACAGTGATGATGAGATGAGCGCCGTCATCTGAAACCTGGGCCGCGTATCCCCAGCCGGGATTGTCAGGGTCCGTGTAGACGAGTCGGTCGTCGGCCTGGTCAGTCCCCAATTCGTGAAAATACACAGACTGGTTCATGTTGAGCGACTGAAACTTGTCTTCCTCACTCGTCTCCGGATAGCGGCTGTAGTAAAAACCAGAACCGTCGCCGCTCCAACTGAGGCCCGTAAATTTGAGCCATTCGAGCTCGGCATCGAGAACCTCGCCTGTCTCGACGTTAATGATCCTCGCCAACCGCCAGTCCGAGCCGCCGTCCTGCACAAGGTACGCCACATGTTGAGCATCCGGGCTCGGAAAATACGAGGCAAGGGCGACGGTGCCGTCGTCAGACCATGAATTCGGATCGATCAGGAGCCGGGGCTCGTCGTCGAGAGTTGCCTGCGTATAGACGAGATCCTGATTCAGCAGACCATCGTTGTAGCGATAGTAGTAACGACCGCCTTCCTTGACCGGGGCTCCGAAGCGCTCGAAATCCCAGAGCCTGGTCAACCGTTCCCTGACCATGTCGCGTTCCTCGATACTCTCGAGGTATGCAAATGTGACCTCGTTCTGAGCGTCGACCCAGTTCTTGACGGATTCGCTTTCACGAACGTCGTCCTCGAGCCAGCGGTAGGGATCTGCAACATCGGTCCCATGGTAGGTATCTACATGATCTACCGTGCTTGTGTTTGGATATTCGAGAGATTCACTCGTCGCGACATCAGCAGGCTCAGGCCCACAGGCGGAGAGAGCCAGGGTCACGACTATTAGTATGTATCGTTTCTTCATAATGCAGACGTACCTTTCACTCGGAGATTATTGGGACTCCCTTGGCGCTCAATGCGTTCCACAAAAGAACACGCCAACGAACGAAAAACCCCGGCGGAGAACCGGGGATTTTCGTCGGAATAGTCGCGAATGCCTATGCGGGCTTGCGGAACCGCAATGTCATGCGATCTGATTCGCCGATTGCCAGGGTGTCTGAGTTGTCGGTTGTTGATGGCGGCAAACGCCAGACCGGACCGTCGGCGGGGTCATTCGGATTGGCGTTTATCTCGCTGGCTTCTTCCAGAACGAAGCCCGCTCGTTCGAACGCGGCGATAACATCGCTCTGCTTCAGGTATCCATTGTTGCCTGTGGCGAACTCCGCGTCAGCCTCTTCGGGGGCGCGATGCTGGACGACACCGACCACACCACCGGGTGCGAGCACGTCGAACACTTCGGACAGAGCGGTATCGACAAGGGGCTCCTCGAACCGGAACAGGTGGTGCATCGCGCGAATAAACAGCACCGCATCCGCCTCACCGTTCTCTTCATCAGGAATATTGTCGATCGTGTAGCCCACAATGGGCTGTGCGCTCTCAACCCCGTCAACAGCCATGTACCGCCCCATCTGGGCAATATCAGCACCGAAGCGCTCATAATTGTCTTCACTCCAGAACGAGAACATCTGAACCCAGAGGCTGTTCGGATAGGTAACGCCGATTATGCGGCCCTGATCGGCGGTGAGTGGGGTCAGGATCTGCGTATACCAGCCTCCATTGCCGGGAAGGACCTCGACGATTGTCATGTCCGGTCTAATGCCGAAAAAAGACAGCGTATCCTGCGGATGACGCCATTCATCACGCGCTCGCCTCTCATCCCGACGCGCGTGGCCGATGACTTCCGCCAGAACGGCGCCAGCATCTTGAGGTTCTTTCGCCGCATCTGTTATGGCTGGTGTGGACTCAGTGCCGTTGGAACAAGCCGCCAGAAACAGCGCCAGAGCACTCACAATACCCATCGTTCTCATGAAATCCTCCTGAGGAATCTCGTCGTCATTGAAGTTTCGTTGGCCAAAAACCTATGTTGTTGCTAGCAGGTCGCTTCGGATCAGAAGCGTTCAGTCTACCGCAGATCACTCCGGCGGCGGCTACCGGGATTGCTCTTTCCGTTACGAACGAACTCTCACTTGCTCACAAGCCAGGGCAGGTTGTTGCTCAAGGAGTCGATCAATCTCAGTTGTCATCTGACGTCGAGCGGTTTCCTCACCCACTGATCTGATCGCCGCCAAATAGGCAGATAACAGAGCCGGGGTCGAGAAGATCAGGCGATCTACCGCCGGGTCGCGATGCTCGATTGAATCAATACTCTTCTGGCGTCGCTGTTCCTGCTGTTGTCGTATCTCTGCAGCCTTTTCCACTTCGCCGAGATTCTCAAGAGCGAGTTTTTGGATATTGCGAGAAAAGGCAACGCCCAACATGGTCTTACCTTGATTCTCCACCAATTCTCCGTAAGCGAGGCAGGTGTATGCCCAGTCGGCACTTTGCGCCGAACGCTCCTCGCACATCCTGAGGTAATCAACATAGTCCGGCAGCCTCGAGGCCGCGATGCCGAACGCCATGTCCGCTCGCTCCAGGAATGCAAGGTTGCTGGCGGCGGCCAGGCCGCGCTCTGCCATTTCGATCATCTCGGTCCAGTAGGCGCGAGATTCCGCCGCCGTAGAGGCGAATCGCATCGCATCGAGCGCCGCCTCGTACTCATTCGCTGCGTATCGATTGGCAGCGATGCGGACCCAGGATTCGCTGTTTTGGCCATCCACGGCGATCAGAAGCTGTTCCCAATCCCGCAACGGGCACGGCGTGTCTTCGATCGCTTCGGAGCACAGTTGAACAGCGCTCCAAACGAGAAACGGGTCCGAACTTTGTGAGATCGCTCTCTCAAGCAGATCGAAGCGCAGTTTCGGGTCCGACTCCAAGACCGCGGCCAGGTGCAGATGCTCAGCAGATGAGGACGACGACAGGTTCTCCGATGCGCTCTTCTCCTGCTCGCTAATGGTCTCCATTCGCGCCTCGAACTCCTCCAGCGTCTCCTTCGTTGCAGCAGAATCGTCCGCGGCATTTGAGCAGACCTCGGTCAGGGCGGAACGCAAGTCCGCCGCGTCGATCTCGGGTGAAAAAGGCGAAGTCGATTCGATTGCCGGAATGTCGGCAGATACAGGCACAGCAGCATGGATATCGTTACCGACGGAGTTTGTGCGCGTGGCAAAGACGTATACCAGAAACGAAAAGACGGCGACGGCAAGTAGCCAGGCGAAAAGACGCGGCTTGTTAATCCCAAACATGCGCCCAGTCGTCATTCGCTGCAGACTAGATCGACTTCGATTCAGGCTGAATAAGGTTTAGAACAGTACGAGCGTCTCGACCTGCGAACAGAAACTTTATGACAATGGCGGCAGCCGCTTCCAACAGTCTCGAATATCTGAGCTCACCAACATCAACAGGCTCACAACCCAGGTTGCCGATCAGCTCAGCGGTCTTCAGCTTCGCGGCTGCGTCATCACCGCAATAGAGAGCAGCCAGTCTTCGACCATCGAATGTCGGCGGATCCATTTCCCACACAGATGCCTGGCACATATTGAACGCCTTTACGACTTGGGATTTCGGAACAAGTGCGGCAATGTGCTCGGCCAGCGAACCCTCATCAAAAAGGCTCGGCAGATAGTGCTCTCCCGAGTTGTCATGAGGCCCGCCAGGTACGTTGACCGGGTTATTGATATCAATTACGACCTTTCCAGCGAACGCATCTGCCCCGCCTGCACTTTGAATTGCATTCTCAACGGCGCTGGCCGGTGTCGCCAGTACGATCACACCTCCAAACCCAACGGATTCGGCAATAGACCCACTCCCTGCGGCGTGGATCTCCTCGGCTAACTCAGCCGCACGTTCGGCGTTTCTTCCACCTATGAACACTTCATGTGTCCTGGCCCAGCGCTTCGAAAGTGCCTTAGCCATACTGCCGTATCCGATAAATCCGATCTTCATCGAGTCTGCTTTTCCTGTTCGAGTGCCCGCAACGGGTTAGAAGCTGTCATTCTAACCCGAAAGGCCTGGACGTCCGGATTCGGCCATTGCCGCTCGCGCTAGAGGTTTGTCGTCTGGCTCGTCGCAACACCTCTCAGCGCCAGTTGGCTGAGAAATGCGGAGGGATTATCCACGGAGATCGCAGCCCTTCTATCCTGCCTTGTCATGAGATAGGGCCCGGAGAACCGGACCGGAGCCTCAAACTCGAGTATCACATTCTTCTTCGAGCCCATCGGAGACAGGAACAGGTCTTTCCCGGAAAGTACTTCGCCAGCACCCACGCTTCGTGCCATCTTGATCTTGCCAATTGGGATTTCGGCTGTCCACGACAAGCCAAACCTGTACTTCAGACGGTCACCACTCAGTTCGATTGGTCGAAACTTGACGGCCTCGACTTGAGCTAAGAACCAAATAACAGACCACAGAGTGAGAAGTGTAACCACCCATGCAGGACCTGGTCCTTTTTTGTACTCGAGAATGGCGTGTATGAATGGCAGGAACGGCAGCTGGGAAAGTGCTACAAACAAGAACACATCATGTGCGTTACTCGACTTGGCATAGTCGAATTGCGTTTGTTTGGAAACGACGCCACTGCGTTCAAAGTTTGCGAAGAACGCGTAGTACAACGTAAGCAGTTCGGTTCTCAGGAGCTTCACAAGAAGCGGCGACTTCAGCGTGGTCGCCAGCGCCGTTTGTGTCGCAAGCTCGTGCGAGCATTGGGCCCGTTCATTCTCTTCAGTCAAGGCCAAGAACTGGCTGACTTTCCGATAATCGAATACCAGTGCCGCAACAGTCAGCGAAAACAAGACTCCGAATTCGAATCTCGAGACTTGCCCTTGTCCAAGCACTGAAACGAACAAGAGAAAGATCAGCAGGCTCAACCCAGCAAAGAACTTCACTTTCTCTTTGGTCATCGAAATCAAGAACGCAACGTCTTGTTTGGGTCAGAAACAGCCATTGTAGCTGAATCCTGATGACTCACAGGAACCGCAACCAGAAGCGGGCCGGAATGAAAGGGCCCCTCTGCCCGAACAAAATTTGACAACAGGCAAATCAGCGGGTGGCCCCCCCCGCCCGGGGGGTGGCACAAAGGCGCCGGGCC
>JAAUYD010143510.1_pt1 | contig 26244 bp, 29 predicted proteins | sample 7278101 | NCBI WGS metagenome assembly JAAUYD01 (sample SAMN14350128, study PRJNA611818) | marine sediment metagenome | isolation source: surface marine sediment (0.6m) | place: French Polynesia: Moorea | collected 2018-08
CTCGCCGAGCAGGTCGTTGAGCCCGGCATCCCACACGTCGGTGATGTCGCCGAGCAGGTCCTGGGCGGCGAAGAACCGCATGCGGAAGCCGGCGAACCACGGGATCACGTCGTCGGGGTTCTGCAGGTAGGTCGTGATGTTCTCCTGGAACGTGTTGTGGTCGACCTCGTTGATGCTCACGCTGACATCGGCGTTGGGCAGTGCGGCGACGGCCGCCGCCAGACCGTTCTGCGGGAGCTCGTTCGAGTAGTTCGATCCGAGCGAGGTCTCGCCCGAGGCATCGAAGCTGCCGGGCGCCGCCGCGGGCGCCTGGGTGGCGTCGGTCGCAGCGTCGGTCGCATCGGTCGCGGTGCCCGTGTCGGTGTCGGTCGCGCCGTCATCGTCGTCGTCGTCACCGCAGGCCGCCAACGTGGCGGGCAGCAGGAGACCGGCGCCGGCCGCGCCGGCCGCACCCTTGATGAACTTGCGGCGGCCGAGCGAGTAGCCGTAGGCGGACGGGCTCGGTGACTGCCTGGTTTCGGTCATGTTGTACTCCCCTCTTCGCCCGCCGGGTAGCGAGCGTGTCATGAATTCCCAGTAACGAACAGAAACTGGCAAATCCGAACACCAGCTTCGTCGCGTTTCCGGGGTGTGTCAAGTGTTAGCACTTCGTGGGCCTCGGCGGGGATCGGTGCCCGGCGTCGCCCACCCCGCGGGCGATCGCGACTCGTCGGAGTGCGTGTGGGCCGTGCGATTCTGATCGATTCTGTTGACTTCGCACGCCGACAGGACCACGCTGACGGGTGGGCCCCGGCGCGGAGGACCCGGAGGATCAGATGCTCGCTCGTCAACGTCAGGACTTCATCGTCGAAGCGGTTCGCCGGACGGGTTCGGTTCGCGTCCGCGATCTCGCCGAACAGCTCGAGGTCTCGGAGATGACGGTGCGCCGCGATCTCGACACCCTCGCCGACCACGGCCTCATCGAGAAGGTTCACGGCGGCGCAGCGCGAGTCGGCGACCTCAGCTCGTTCGAGCCCGGCTTCGCGGCCAAGCAGGACCGCCAGCGCGCCGAGAAGCTGGCCATCGCACGCAGCGCCGCCACGCTGGTGCGTCCGGGCTCGGCGATCGGCCTCACGGCCGGCACGACGACGTGGACGTTCGCGAGCGAGCTGCAGGCGCCACCCGACCTCACGGTCGTCACGAACGCCCCGTCGATCGCACAGACGCTGTACGGCTCGACCCACGTGTCGGTGGTCCTGACCGGTGGCGTCCGTACGCCGTCGGACGCGCTCGTCGGACCGCTCGCCACCGACGCGGTGTCGAAGCTGCACATCGACACCCTGTTCCTCGGCGTGCACGGGATGGACGCCACGCTCGGCTACTCGACGCCGAACCTGGCCGAGGCCGAGATCAACGCGGCACTGATCGCTGCCGCCCAGCGTGTGGTGGTCCTCGCCGATCACACCAAGTGGGGGACCCGCGGTCTCGCCCAGATCGCACCGTTGGGCCGCGCCGACATGGTGATCTCCGACGACCGCCTCCCGGTCGAAGCGCACCGAGCCTTCGAGTCGGCCGGCGTCGAGCTCGTCGTCGTCCGCGCCGGCAAGCTGGCCGAGCGGTCCGCCTGAGCGGACACCGTTCCTGCGCCGCCCAGTCGTGGCGCCCGGTCAGCACGAGCGCGTCCGATCAGGCCTCGTGCTGTGCGATTCCGGCTGTCTGAAATCGTGGGGGATGTGGCATTGACGCCACGCCGGGCGATCGACACCATGGGGGCATGCCCCGCCGGATCGACGTTCTGTTCGTGGTCTACGACGGCATCCAGGCGCTCGATCTGACCGGCCCGTTCGAGGTGCTCCACGGGGCCAACGAGGTCGCCGACACCCACCGCCCCGAGGGTGTCCGCTACGAGCTCAGGGTGGCGTCACTCGACGGCGACACGGTCACGACCGAGAGCGGGCTGCAGCTCGCGACCGTCCCGCTCGGAAACGTCGGGCGGTCGCCGCACACGCTCGTCGTGCCCGGCGGCTTCGGTGCGCAGGAAGCGGCGCGGTCGACCGAGCTCGTCGCAGCCGTGCGACGGCTGGGTGAGAGCGCCGAACGTGTGGTGACCGTCTGCAGCGGTTCGTTCGTCGCCGCCGCCGCCGGACTGCTCGACGGGCATCGCGTGACGACCCACTGGGCCCGCGCCGAACAGCTCGCAGCGCGGCACCCGAGCGTCCAGGTCGACGCGGAACCGATCTACGTCGTCGACGACCGGGTGTGGTCGTCGGCGGGCGTGACGGCGGGCATCGACCTCGCCCTCGCGCTCGTCGAGCACGACCACGACGGCGAGGTCGCGCAGATCGTCGCGCGATGGCTCGTGATGTTCCTCCGTCGGCCCGGCGGCCAGAGCCAGTTCGCAACCGCGGTGTGGCGCGACCGAGCCGAGCTCGCGCCGGTCCGGGCGGCCCAGGACGCGATCGACGCCGACCCCGGCGCCGATCACCGCGTGAGCCTGCTCGCACAGCGGGTGGGCATGAGCGAGCGTCACTTCACGCGCCGGTTCACCGAGGAGGTCGGTGCGAGCCCGGCGCGGTACGTCGCGTCGGTACGGATCGAGGCCGCCCGACGCCTGCTCGAGACCACCTCGGACACGGTCGAGGCGATCGCCCGTCGGTGCGGCTTCGGCACCGACGAGACGATGCGGCGGACCTTCACGCGCCGACTCGGCGTCTCGCCCGACCAGTACCGTCGGCGATTCCGCCACCGGCCACCCTCACCGATCACGCCCCCACCGACCAGGAGCACCGCATGACCCTGCGCGCCGCCATCCCCCTCTTCCACCAGTTCACCGCCCTCGACGGCATCGGCCCGTACGAAGTGCTGCAGCGGATCCCCGAGATCGACGTCACGTTCGTCGGCCACGAACGCGGCGAGATCCGCTCCGACAACGGCTTCCTCGGTGTGACCGCCGACGCACGGTTCGAGGACCTCCCGCACCCGGACCTCGTCGTCGTCCCCGGCGGTGAGGGCACGCGAGCGCTGATGAACGACGAGCGCGTGCTCGACTGGGTGCGGACCGCGCACGAGACCAGCACGTTCACCACCTCGGTGTGCACCGGCTCACTGGTGCTCGGGGCGGCCGGCCTGCTCGACGGCCTCACAGCGACCACGCACTGGAGCGCCTACCACGTGCTCGAGCGCACCGGCGCGACCCCGACCACGACCCGCGTCGTCGAGCACCTCGATCGGCGCATCATCACCGCGGCCGGCGTGTCGAGCGGCATCGACATGGCGCTCCGGCTCGTCGAGCTCGTGTTCGACCGCACCGCCGCCGAGGCGTGTCAGCTCATGATCGAGTACGACCCGCAGCCGCCGTTCGACGCCGGCGCCGTCGACAAGGTCGGACCGGGCGTGATGGACCGCGTCATCGAGTACGCCCAGCACCGCAAGTAGCTCGTTCGCGTGAGGTTCTTGCGCACTATGTCCGCAACATCCTCACGCGTTCGGCTTCGGGGATCACGTGAGTGGGGCCGGCGGCGGGCCCAGGACCTCCATGCCGTGCTCGGCGCAGACCGCTGCGACGCGACCGGGATCGATCGCGACGGGCTCGGGCAGCGCTGTCGTGTCGATCGGCTCGCCGAGCGTTGCGACGAAGCGGTCGAAGCTCGGTGCCGAGCGGCGGCCCGCAGCCACCGTCAGCAGCCGAGCCGACTCCGACTCGACCTGGAAGGTGTGCGGGACGCCACAGGGCAGGGAGACCACGCAACCGGTGTCGGCGAGGACGGACTCCTCGCCGAACTCGAAGCGCACGCGCCCGTCGATCACATACATCAGTTCGTCCTCCTCGCGATGCACGTGGAGCGGCGGCCCGAACCCACGTGGCGCCGTGAACTCGACGGCGTTCATCCCCGACGTCGAGTCGCCGGCACCGACCTTCACGGTCGCCAGGTGGTTCAGGAAGTGGTGGTGAGCGCCGTCGCCGTCGGCGATGGCATGCAGCTGTTCGATGGTGGCAGCACTGGTCGTCATGGCGCCACGATGTGACGCGACCCTTCCGAGAAGCTTCCGGTTGCCGCTACGACCCGACGATCGACTCCCATGTCTCGGCCTCGAGACCCAGCTCGGCCATCGCCGCCGCATAGGTGCCGTGGGCGTCCCTCGCGTCGCCCGACCTCCCGTCTGCGTGAAGCGTCGCCACCAGCCGACGGTGGCTGTGCTCGTCGAACGGGTCGGCGGCGAGCACCCGCCGGTACAGCTCGACGGCGCGATCGCTGTCGGCACGATCGGTGTCAGCACGATCTGCGGCTCGACGGGCCGCCGTGACGAACCGGGTTCGCATCTCGTCGCGGAGCGGTCCGGACCAGTCGTCGTAGCGGTCGTCGGGGAGCAACTCCCCCGGATACCCGTCGGCCACGGCGTCGTCGTCGTCGAGGTCGAACCAGCGCTCGAGATCGACGTCGACGGCGTCGAGGTCGAGCCGGATCGCCGAGCGATCGGCGATGACCCCGCCGTGCAGGATGCGGCGGACCGCCGACAGCTGCACCGAGAGCCGGGCGCCGAGGCGATCGGAGGCCTCACCCGGCCAGAGCATCTCGACGAGCTCGTCCCGCGTGACGGGCCACCCGCGAGCGACGATCAGGCGCTTGAGCAGCGTGCGGGCACGCTTCGATCCCCACGCGCTGGTCGGCACCGGCTCGGCGTCGACCGCGACCTCGAATCGGCCCATCGTGGTGATGGCCGGGCGCGCGGTCGAGCGCGGCCGGCGGGCCCGCACGGTGCCCGTGGTGAACCGTTCGATCTCGGCGACGAGGGCGTCGACGTCGCCCGCGAACGAGAAGTGGTCCTCGCCGGGGAGCTCGACCATCCGGACGTCGGCGCCGGCCTCGTCGAGGAGCCGGTACGTCTCGCGTGCGCGCTCGACCGGGACGATCTGGTCCCCGGCCCGATGGAGGATGAGCACGGGCGCGTCGACGCGGTGCAGCACGTCGCGGACGTCCATGTCGCCGTTCATCCGCAGCAGGGTCATCAGCGCGTCGCGATTGGCGGCGTGTCGCTCGTAGCGCGACCACCACGCCCGGAACTCGGCGTCGTCGGCGAGCGACGGCCCGAACATGTCGAGCGAGATCGACTCCGGCGTCCCCCACACCGAGACGTACGCCTCCCAGCGCGCCAGCTGCGCTTCGTACTCGGGCCCGGACCGTCCTGCGGCGCGCTGCTCGTCGCTCATCAGCGACGCGCCCGTGCCCTCGAGGATCAGGCCGTCGACGCGCTCGGGATACGTGGCGGCGAACATGATCGCCATCGGGCCGCCCTCGGAGAGACCGTGCAGGTAGGCATGATCGATCTCGGCCGCGTCCATCACGGCGCGCAGCTCGTCGACGCGCTCGTCGAGGGCGGGGATGTCGAGGCTGCGGTCGGACATGCCGGTGCCGCGCTTGTCGAACACGACCTGGCGGGAGAACGACGCCAGTCCGTCGAACATGTGCCGGAGCACCGGCGACTCCCACGCGAGCTCGATGTTCTGTGCCATCGGTGGCACGGCGCAGATCGTGACGGGACCGTCGCCGTACTCCAGGTAGGCGATCGACGAGCCACTCGCTCGTGCGAACCGAACCTCCGGCACACCATCCATCGCCGCCGAGTCAACCACAGGTCCCGTGCGATGATCGGTCCGTGACGCTCCGAACCGCGGCGCTCGCCGACGACGCGCCGAAGGACGGCTACCCGTTCGACCTGCCCGCCGCGCGATCGCTGCCGATCGAGTTCTCCTCCGGTGTCACGCTCTTCGTGGGCGAGAACGGAACCGGCAAGAGCACCCTGATCGAGGCGATCGCCGTCGCAGCGGGCTTCAACCCAGAGGGCGGCAGCGGCCACATACGGTTCGAGACGCAGGCGACGCACTCCGAGCTGGCCCGGCACCTCGACCTCACGTGGCGGGCGGCCAAGCGCCTCCGGCCGGGCTGGTTCCTCCGTGCGGAGAGCTTCTACAACGTGGCCACCGACCGTGATGCACTTCCGGGTCCCCCGATGCCCTCGTACCACGCGATGTCGCACGGTGAGTCGTTCCTGCAGGTCACACGTGATTGGTTCGACCAGCCCATGCTCTTCGTGCTCGACGAACCCGAGGCCGCGCTCTCGTTCACGGGGCAGCTCGCGCTGATCACCGCGATCCACGAAGGTGTCGCCGCCGGCGCACAATTCGTGATGGCGACGCACTCGCCGTTGCTGATGTCGATCCCCGGCGCACGGATCTACGAGCTCGACGACCTCGGTGGCCACCTCAGGAGCGTCGACGACCTCGACGTCGTGCTGCTGTGGCGATCGTTCCTCGAATCACCCGAACGGTTCCTCCGCCATCTCGCCTGACAGGACGGGCGAGTCGGCGCCGTTTCAGCGCGGCACGCTGATCGCGACGATGGCGTCGCCGGCGCTCGCGAGGTCGAGACCCGGGCGGCGCCTCACGCTGCGCCGCCGGCCGACCACCTGCACCTCGCACGGCGCGTTCTCGCCGGCGCAGCGCACCAGCCCCTTGGCACGAACCACGTCGGCCGGCAGTCCGGCGATCAGCTCCTCGAGCTCGGCGACGGTGGGTGTGCCCACCTCGACGACGGCTGCTCGATGGCCGGCACGAGGTGCTCGTCCGGTCGACGGTTCGTCGTCGCTCGACGTGGATCCGGCCGAGCTCGCGTGGCCGAGCAGGAGGCCGACGTCGACGGCACCGCCCTCGACCCGAACGACGGGCGCCCCCGACATCGTGCGCACCACCGCCGTCGCGCCGGCACCGCCGTCGGCGGTGAGGTCGGTCTTGGTGAGCAGGACGATGTCGGCGGCACCAAGCTGCTCGCGAATCGTGTCGCCGACGTACCGGCGGGCGGCCAGCTCGCCGATCTGGTCGGCATCGGCTGCGACGAAGGTCCCGTCGAGGCGGAACCCGGCGGTGTTCGCCCACGGCGCGACGCGGGCGGGTTCGGCCACACCGCTCAACTCCATCAGCACGTGGTCGGGCCGAGGTCGCAGATCGCGGACCCGCTCGAGCGTCACGGTGAAGTCGTCGGCGAGGGTGCAACAGACGCAGCCGTTGCTGAGCGAGAGCGTGTCGCCGTCGTGGGCGGCGATCAGCGCGACGTCGACGTCGATCGCACCGACGTCGTTGACGAGCACGACGATGCGGCGACCGACGCTGTGTGCGAGCACGTGGTTGACGATCGTCGTCTTGCCGGCCCCGAGGTAACCGCCCAGCAGGGTGAACGGGACGCGCTGGTCGTCGGTGGTCGCTGCCGTCATGCCGTCGCGATGCCACCGACCATCGTGCCGCGCACCTCGATGTCGCGGAGGCGCATCGGTTCGACGTCGTTGGGGTCCTCGGCGAGTGCCACGAAGTCGGCGAGCTTGCCCGCCTCGATCGTGCCGATCTCGTGGTCCATCCGCAGCTGGTGCGCCGCGTCGACGGTGACCGCCCGCAGCGCCCGGTCGACGGTGATCCGTTCGTCGGGACCGAGCACGTCACCGGAGGCCGTCACCCGGTTCACCGCACACCACATCGTGTGCAGGCTCCCGAGCGGCGTCACCGAAGCGTCCGAGTGCACGCTGAACCTGACCCCCTCGCGGGCAGCCGTGGCGCAGGCGTCCATGCGGGCCGCACGATCCGCGCCGACCGTGATCGAGCGGTGCTGATCACCCCAGTAGAAGATGTGGTTCGAGAAGATGTTGGCGTTCATGCCGAGACGCGCCATCCGCCGGTACTGGGCCGCCGTGGTGAGCTGGGTGTGCTGCGCCGTGTGCCGGTGATCGAGCCATGCGTGGTCGGCGAGCGCCTGTTCGGCGGTGTCGAGCAGGAGGTCGACCGCCTCGTCGCCGTTGACGTGGACGTGCACGGTGACGTGGGCCCGGTGGAACGCTTCGAACAGCTCGGCGAACCGTTCCGGCGCCATCAGCCAGATGCCGTTCGGCCGCTCCCGCCCCTCGGGGTCGGGCAGGTACCCCGGCGGGTTCAGCCGTGCGGTGAACCCCTGGATCGACCCGTCGAGCACCAGCTTGACGTGCCCGAACCGCACGATGTCGGTCGACTGCGCCCGCAGCTCGTGCACGTGCTCGGCGAGCTCGTCGGGCGCCCCGGGGTTGCGGGCCGGGTTGAGGAACGGCACCATGCGCGCCGGGAAGCGGTCGGCCGCCGCCGTGGTGAGCCACAGGTCGACGTCGTCCTGACCGAGCAGCCGGCCGGCACCGAGCTCGGTCACCGTCGTACAGCCGACCAATCGCGCCATGTCGGCGAAGCGGCTGATCGCACCCGGGCTGTTGAGGGCGCCGAACACGGCGACCATCTCGCGGCGAGCCAGCGACATCGCAGGCGGCTCCTGCAGCTCGCCGATCGGGCGGCCGTCGCCGCCGACCGGGACACCCTCGACCTCGGAGCCGTCGGCGAAGCCCTCGCGCTCCATCAACGCCGTGTTGACGGTGATCAGGTGCAGGCTGGCGTGAATCACGCAGATCGATCGCGTGGTCGACACCAGGTCGAGGTGGTGGGCGGCGAGCCGCTCACCGGGGAAGTAGATCGGGTCGTAGCCCCAGACGATCAGCGACTCGTCCGGGGCGAGCTGCGCATCCACCGCCCGCAGGACGTCGAGCAGGGATTCGAACGACCGGCAGCCATTGCGCATCCGACCGTCGGGGCCGAGACGGGGGAAGTAGCCGACGTACTCCCACGCCCACAGTGCCCCTTCGGTGGTGTGGGCGTGTGCCTCGACGAAGCCGGGCAGCAGCACGTCGCCCGCATAGCGATCGAGCACCGGGAGCCGGCCCCAGTTCGCACGCAACTCGTCGATCGTGCCGACGCCCAGGATCCGGTCGTCGCGGACGGCGACAGCCTCGGCACGCGGCAGCGCCGGGTCGAGCGTCACGACCCGGCGAGCTCGGTAGATGACACCCACCGCCGAATCCTGCCACCCACCATCGAGGAACGGAGCACCGACGACCATCCCACCGCCGACCGCGTCGCGCCGGCAATCGCGAGGCGGCGTCGGGAACGCGTGCGTCGACGACCATCTCACCGACCGACCGCGTCGCCTGCGTCGAGGCGGGCGAGCGTCGAAGCTCGGCGCCGCGCGCCGTGCGGGGGCCGCGAGCCCCTCCGGGCTCGTCGCCGAGGCGGCTTCACCGGTCGGCGAAGCCCGAACCTAGACGGCCGTCGTGCAGAACGTGTCGCCCGCGGGCAGGCTCGACTCGGTCGTGACGTCGTCGAAGTCGTCGCCGGTCAACTCGCCGAGCATGCCGCGCACCATGCCGCGGTCGACCGCGCAGATGACCGGGTGCTCGAGCGCCACGTCTCCGAACGGGCAGTGGTCGTTGATGATCCGCAGCCCGTCGTTGCGGCTCTCGGCGTGGGCCGCGAATCCGTGTGCCGTCAGCGCATCGGCGACCGCCTGGATGGCACTGCGCATCGACCGGTGCCCCGCCTCGAGCGCGTCGCCCGTGAGACCCGCGGCCATCGCCCGGCCGTACTCGGCGCCGACCTCCTCGGCCATCTGCTCGGCATCGACCGGCGACAGTCGGGTCAGCGCACGGCCGAGCAACGACAGCACGAGGTCGTCGCTGCGGACCGGGAACTCGGTGACGGCGTCGGCGACCGCGAGGTACCGCTTGGACGGCCGCCCGGCACCGCCGCCCGGCACCTTGCCCGAGTGCACCTCGAGGTAGCCGCCGGCAGCGAGCTTGTCGAGGTGGTGGCGCGCCACGTTGGGGTGGACGCCGATCTCCTCGGCAACGGCGGCCGTGGTGGCGCCGTGCTCACCGCCGTGATCTCTCACGAACAGGTAGACCGATCGCCGGGTCGGATCACCGAACGCGTCGGTGATCGCCGACACCGTGGCCGTGAACGACGCATTCGTCCCCATGCCGAGATTCTACTATCCGCGTAGTGCAAATCAGGGTCGACGTCGACACAATGAGTCTGTCATGACCAGCGTCTCCTCCGAACAGCTCATCGAGGCCCTCCGTCCGGTCGAGGACCCCGAGCTCCACCGATCGATCGTCGACCTCGGCATGCTCCGGCGCGCCGAGCTCGACGGCGACGGCACCGCCCAGATCCTCGTCGCCCTGACCGTGGCCGGGTGCCCGCTGCGCAACGAGATCCAGAACCGCGTCACGGCAGCGGTGCTCCCGCTCGCCGGCGTCGAGTCGGTCAACCTCGAGTTCACCGTGATGACCGACGACGAGCGCGAGGAGCTGCGCAAGACGCTCCACGGCGACGCCGCCGCCAGCGCCGGCCACGGTCACGCTCACGGCCACGCCGAGGGCAGGGCGATCCCGTTCGCCGAAGCCGGGTCGAAGACGCGGCCGCTGCTGATCTCGTCGGGCAAGGGCGGCGTCGGCAAATCGAGCGTCACCACCAACCTCGCCGTCGCGCTCGCGCAACAGGGCCACTCGGTGGGCGTGGTCGACGCCGACATCTACGGCTACTCGATCCCCCGCATGCTCGGCACCGACCGGCCGCCGACCGTGATCGACCAGATGCTCGTGCCGCCCGAGCAGTGGGGCGTCCGTTGCATCTCGATGGGCTACTTCGCGCCACCCGGCGAGGCCGTCATCTGGCGCGGCCCGATGCTGCACAAGGCGCTCGAGCAGTTCCTGACCGACGTGTTCTGGGACGACCCCGACTTCCTCTTGATCGACATGCCGCCCGGCACCGGCGACATCGCACTCAGCTTGAGCCAGTACCTCCCGCGGGGTGAGGTGTTCGTGGTCACCACGCCGCAGCCCGCGGCCCAGAAGGTCGCCCGGCTGTCGGCGGCGATGGCCGAGAAGGTCAACCTGCCGGTGCGCGGCATCATCGAGAACATGTCGTGGTTCACCGGCGACGACGGCAAGCGGTACGAGCTGTTCGGCAGCGGTGGCGGCCACGAGCTCGCCGACGAGCTCGGCGTGCCGCTGCTCGGCCAGCTGCCCCTCGTCCCGGCGATCCGCGAAGGTGGCGACGAAGGTCGCCCGATCACCGCGATCGAGCCCGACAGCGAGTCGGCGAAGGCATTCCACGCCATCGCCGAGCAGATCGCCGTCGAGATGCGACCCAAGAAGATCTTCTCACCGGAACTGAAGGTCATCTGAGCCGGCCGGGCCGCGGTCCATGGACATCGTCCCGAGGTACCAATTCGAGCGCATGGTCGCGGAGGCGATCGACGACCTGCCGGCCGAGCTGCATCCCGTCCTCGACAACGTCGTCATCCAGGTGCACGATCGCAACCTCGACGAACCCGACCTGCTCGGCCTGTACGAGGGCACGCCGCACACCGAGCGGATCGGTGACGAGCTGCCCGACGTGGTGTCGATCTACCGCCACGCGCTCTGCGACGCCTGCGACGACATCGACCATCTCGCCGACGAGGTGTACGTCACCGTCATCCACGAGGTGGCGCACGCAGCGGGCATCGACGACGACCGCCTCCACGAGCTCGGTTGGGCGTGAGGCCGGCGCCGTGACGCAGCGCGCCGCCTCGCCTGCGAACGATTCGAGCCGTCGAGAACGAACCGATAGCGTTGTCAACCGTGAGTGATGCACCACCGCCACCACCCGGTGCTCCCACTCCTCCGCCGCCTCCGCCCGGCGGGACACCCGTCCCATCGCCCCCGCCGCCATCGCTGATCCCGCCCGGCATGCCGGGCGACGCGCCCGCCTACTACGGCGCGGCGCCGGCACCGGCGCTCAAGCGGACGAACGGCCTCGGCAAGGCGGCCATGGTCGCCGTCGGCGCCACCGCCGTCGCGACCGTCGTCACGGCGCTCGTGCAGCGAACCGTCACCGACGAGGCTGAGCGGTTCCTCGCCGGCGGTGTGAGCGACACCGACTTCATCGAATCGATCGCCGGCTACGCGCTGCTGAGCGTCCTGCAGGGCGTCGGTGTCGTGGTCTCCGCCGTGCTCGTCATCATCTGGATGTTCCGTGTCGCGCGCAACCACCGCACGTTGCACCGCGGCGGCACGTGGGGCCCCGGCTGGGCGATCGGCGGATGGTTCCTCCCGCCGCTGCTGTACGTCATCCCGACGTTGATGTTCAACGAGCTCTGGAAGGCGTCCGACCCCGACGTGCCCGTCGGCGGCGACTGGCGCTCGGGTCGCGGGACGCCGCTCGTACCGATCTGGTTCGTCACGTACAGCGTGCTCCCGATCGTCATGATGTTCTTCCAGAGCAACGTCTTCTCCGGCTTCGGCGCGGCCGAGGACGACCTCGCCAGGCAGATCATCGACGATCAGGACGCCACCCTCGCGAGCGGCCTCGTGGCCGTGGCGGGTGCCGTGTCGTTCATCGCGCTCGCCCGCGCCCTCGCCGACCGGCACCAACGGTTCACCGGAGAACGCTGATGGCGCAGCTCTACCTCGTCCGACACGCCAAGGCCGGCGAGCGACGGGTGTGGACGGGCGACGACGTCGATCGCCCGTTGAGCAAGACGGGGTGGAAGCAGGCGACGCTCGTCGGCAAGCGGCTCGCCGCGCTCGAGCCGTCGGTCCTGTGCTCGAGTCCCTACGTGCGCTGCGTGCAGACGCTCGAACCGCTCGCCGCCCGGCTCGACCAGCCCGTCGAGATCGAGAAGCGGCTGACCGAGTTCGAACCGCTCGAACCGATGCTCGATCTGCTGGCGGAGTTGCCCAGCGGCGCCGTGCTCTGCAGCCACGGCGACCTCATCCCGGCTGCGATCCAGGCGCTGAAGCGGTCGGGCACCGACCTGCGCACGCCGCCCGACTGGCGCAAGGCCTCGGTCTGGGTGCTCAAGCGCAACAAGAAGAGCCAGATCGTGCACGCCACGGTCTGGCCGCCGCCCGTGCTCTGAGCCGACGGCCGGGGCCCGCCTACACCAGCGCGAGCAGGCTCGAATCGACCTCGAACGAGGCATCGCCGGCAATGAGCACGAGCACGATGAACATCAGCGAGAGACCACCCATCACGAGGCCGGCGATCGCTCTCCCCTTGCCCGACTGACCGGGGTCGTTCTTGATCTGGTTGAGGGCGATCGCGCCGAACACGACCGCCAGCACCGCCGGCAGGAAGAGGAAGCACAGCGGGATGCTCAGGATGCCGAGCACGAGCGAGGCGATCGACATGCCGTTGTTGCGCTGCGGTCGGCCACCGAAGCCGGGCGCCGGCGGATAGCCCGGCGGGCCCGCAGGTGGCGGCGCCCCGGGCGGCGGTGGCGGCGCCCCCGGCGGTGGAGGCGGCGCCCCCGGCGGTGGCGGCGGCGGCGAACCAGGCGGTGGCGCCCCGGGTGGGGGCGGCGGCACTCCGGACATGCCCGGAGGCTATTCGCCGCCGGTCTCGATGGCCGCAACCACCTCGGCGCGCAGACCCTCGACGAGCCCTGCGACATCCGCGGGCGGGTCGAACTCGAGGCACGTGTCGACGAACGGCAGCGCCTCCTCGTTCAGACCGAGCCGCGTGAAGTAGATGATGCCGAGGAAGCAGTGCGGGTCGGGATACGTCGGGTCGAGGTCGGTGGCCGTCAACAACGACTCGATGCCCGAGGTCAGCTGCGCGGCGACCGCGTCCTGGTCGGGCTGGGTGAACGCGTCCAGCGCGAGCGTCCAGCCCCGGTACGTCAGCGCCTCGAGGTTGTCGGGGTCGTCGTCGAGGACCTGCTGGTACAGCGTGGCCGCGACCCCGGGCTGCTCGAGCTGCACCGCGCGGGCCTGGGCGAGCAGCGTCTGCCGTTCCGACCGCGGGTCGAGGCCGGTGATCTGCTGACCCGAGAGGCGTTCGGCCGAGGAGGCCGCGAGCGCCCACCACACGACGCCGATCAGCGCGACGACGACTGCCGCGCCGATCGCACGACGGCGCCAGCTGACCGCCGGCTTGGCCGGCAACGCCGAGCGGCCCTCGTCGATCGCGCGCAGCGTCGCGGCCGCTCGCACGGTGTACCCGTCCTTCAACTCGTGGTAGTCGACCTCGTCGACGTCGCCGGCCTCGTATTCACGCTCGAGATCCGCCAGCGATCGCAACAGGAAGCGCCGCTCCTCCTCGAGCGACGCGAGGCGGTCCGGGTCAGCCTCGACCATCGTCGTCACCGGTGGCCGCGGCGATGTCCTGCTCGGGCAGGTGGGCGAGGGCATCGGCGACGAGCGCATAGTCGTCCTCGGTCGCCGCGCCCAGGCGCTGTGCGCTCAGCTGCCACCGCCGGAACGCCACCGACAGCCCGGCGACGCCGATGACGAGCGCGGTCGCGGGCAGCGCCCATGCCAGCGCCTCGATGCCGTCGGCGGTCGGCACCAGCAACTCCTCACCCTCGTACGTGAACGTGATGCCCTCGATGATCTGCGCGTCGGTCAGCTCGCCCTCGAGCACACCCTGCCGGACCGCCTGCCGGATCTGGTTCGACGCCGGGTTGCGGGACTCGTAGACGCTCTCGCCCTGGCACACGGGGCACGCCAGGCGCTTCTCGATCGACTCGATCCGCTCGTCGGGCGTGCGCGGGCCCGAGTCGCGGGTCGCGCCGACCGCCAGGAAGCCGACGACGACGAAGACCAGCAGCACCCAGCCGGGCCACCGCTTGAGCTGTCGCTGCCAACCGCGGCTCACAGCCCCGCCTCGCGGAGCGCCTGGATGCGAGTGCTGAGGAAATCAGCCTCGACCTCGGAGATCACCCGGCCCCTCACGAGGCCGGACGGGTCGATGATCCAGGTCTCGGGCACCAGCGCCACGCCGAACCCGTTGACGAACTCGAACCGGTCGTCGTAGACGATCGGCCAGTCGCCGCCGCGCTCGGCGAAGAACGCCTCGATCTCCTCACGGGTGCTGTCTCGCACGACCGAGTAGAACTCGGCACCGTCGAGCCCGAGCGCGTCCTGCTGCTCGACGAACCGGACCAGTTCGGGGTGCTCGCGGATGCACGGGACGCAGTCGTGGGTGAAGAAGTTCAGGACGACCCAGCTGCCCTTCCGGCGCGAGAGCTCGAACGGGCGACCGTCGTCGAGCACGCCCGACGCGGCCGGGGCGGGGCGGTCGAGCAGCGGCGTGCTCGCCGTCTGGTTCGGTTGATCGTCGGCGACGAGCAGGATCCAGAACAGCGCGCCGCAGACGACGGCGACGGCAGCAGCGACCACCGGAGCGAGTCGCCGGCCTCGAGCATCGCCCTGATCCGCGGTCTCGCCGTCGACGGCCTCACCGAGCGGGACGTCGACCTCAGCCAACGCCGACTCCTGCGGTCTCGTCGTCGGCTGTCGCCTCGGCCGAGCGGCCGGCGACGGGTTCGGGGGCCGCGCCTCGCACCGGCGCGGACACCGGATCGAGGGGGTTGCGGCGCCGAGTGCCCGGGAACGCGGCGAGCACGGTGCCGACCGCCATCAGCGCCCCGCCGACCCACATCCAGAGGATCAGGGGCTTGCGGAACACCTCGATCACCACCTCGTCGGCGCCGGGCACCGGCGGGTTGGTGCCGGCGACCGTCAGGTAGACGTCGTGGGTGAGACCGGTGCGCACGCTCGGCGTGCCGATCGGCTGGCCCATCTGGAGGTAGGTCGTGATCGCCGGGCCGTACACGCGGTCGCCGTCGAGGCGCACGTTCGCGCGGGCGACGTCGGTGCGCGCGTCGCGCTCGGCGACCACCTCGACCAGCTCGAACGTGTGGCCGCTCCACTCGACGGGTTCGCCGGTGCGGAGGGTGAGCGTGGTCGACGACGTGTAGGCGTTCGAGGCGACGAGCGCGACGGCCACCAGGATCACACCGAGGTGGACGATCATCCCGCCGTTGGCGCGCCCCAGCAGGCCGCGCCATCCCTGGCGGCGAGTCGCGAGCGCGACCTGTCGCAGCGCAGCACCCGACGCGAAGCCGGCGAGCCCGAAGCCGACGAGCGGCGCCCAACCGTCGGCGCCGACGAGCACGGCGACGGCCAGCGCGCCGGCACCGCACCACGACGGCCAGAAGAGCCGGTCGCGGAGCAGCTCCTGCGACGCCTTGCGCCACGGCAGCACGGGGGCGACCGCCATCAGGAACAGCAGCACGAGCCCGATCGGCATCGACAGGCGGTCGAAGTACGGCGCGCCGACGACCGTGCGACGATCCTGAGCGGCCTCGACGATCAACGGGAAGACGGTGCCGAGCAGCACGATGAACGCGAACACCGTGAAGATCACGTTGTTCGCGAGGAACGCTCCCTCGCGTGAGATCGGCGAGTCCATGACGCCGGGCGAGCGCAGCCGATCGCCGCGCCACGCGATCAACCCGAGCGACACCGCCACGATCAGGCCGAAGAAGCCGAGCAGGTAGCCGTCGACCTCACCGGCGCCGAAGGCGTGCACGCTGCCGATCACCCCCGAGCGGGTGAGGAACGTGCCGAGGATCGTCAGCGCGAACGTGGCGATGAGCAGGCTCAGGTTCCACACTCGCAGCATCCCGCGCCGCTGCTGGACGAGCACCGAGTGGATGTACGCCGTACCCGTCAGCCAGGGCAGCAACGACGCGTTCTCGACCGGATCCCACGCCCAGACACCCGACCAGCCGAGCACCTCGTAGCTCCACCAGCCCCCGAGCAGGATGCCGATCGTCAGGAAGCCCCACGAGAACAGCGCCCAGCGACGGGTCTCGAGCAGCCAGCCCTCGCCGACCCGACCGGTGATCAGCGCCGCGATCGCGAACGCGAACGGCACGGTGAACCCGACGTAGCCGAGGTAGAGGATCGGCGGGTGGAACAGCACCAGGATGTGGTTCTGGAGCAGCGGGTTCGGACCGGGGCCGTCGAAGCCCGAGCCGACCGCCGGGCCCGCCGCGAACGGGTTCGCCGGACCGAACGTGATCAGTGCGAAGAACGCACTGACGACGAACATCACCACCAGGGCCCACCCGACCAGCGTGTCGTCGGCGCGACCCCGGAACCGCCACGCGACCGCACCGGTGAAGCCGGCGAGCACCAGCACCCAGAGCAGCAGGGACCCCTCGAGCGCACTCCACATCGCGGCGACGTTGTAGATGCCAGGCGTGGTGCTCGAGCCGACCTGCTGGACGTAGGCGAGCGAGTAGTCGCGCATCTCGAGCGCGCGCTGCATCGCGATCACCGAGACCAGCGCACCGGCCACGATCAGCCAGGCGTAGACCGGCCCCTGGCGAACGGCCTTGCCGTTGCCCGTGACGATCGCCCATCCGGTCGACAGGGCACCCACCATGGAGGCCGCCAGGACCAGGAGGAGGCCCGCGTTCCCGAGCGCTCCGTTGAGGCTGACGGCGATCACGGACATCGGCGTCGCGTCACGCCGATTCGCAGGAGTCGGCCAGTTCGTCCGCTTCGGTCAGCCGGGCGTCGTTGACCGAGACGTACTCGTCGGAGTGCCGCACCTCGACCCGGTCACCGAGGAACCGCTGCGACGCCGAGTCGAAGCGGCCGTGGACGACGACGGGGATGCACTCCTTGAAGATCCCGCCGGGTTCGCCGTCGTAGCGCACCGGCACCTCGCTGCCGTTGAACGAGATGACGAAGTCGGTGTCGCCGCCCGCCGATTCGATCGAGCCGCGCTCGACGACGCCCTGCAGCCGCAGCCGTCGATCGGCGTCGCACCCCGAACGTGCGCCGACCTCGTCGACGTTGCAGTAGTAGTCGACGGCCGACCGCAGGAACTGGGTCACGATCACGCCACCGGCGACGAGCACGAGGCCGAGCACGATCATCGGCAGCCAGTTGCGCCTGCGGCGGACTGCCTCGGTCGAGGTCGAGGGGCCGGTACGGGGAGAGAGGTCGGTCACGTGAGGTCGGTCGATCCGCTGCTCGTCAGTTCCAGTACTTGTCGGCGTCGTCGATCTGCTCGCCGAGCTTGCGGCCCTGCCGGACGGCCCGCCAGCCGAACGCACCGACGACGACGAACGTCAGCACGTAGCTGCCGTAGATGTAACCCGCGTCCGCGATCGCGATCATCCCGCCGATCACGTGCCGGTCCCTTCCGCCCGGCGAGCATCGAGTGCACGGTCGAGCCCCTGGTCGTCGAGCAGGTCCTCCATCGCCATCGCCCGTGTGCGATGGAGCAGCAGCCAGAGGTAGAGGAACGTGAACGCCACGACGCCGACGAACAGGCTGAACAGCATCAGGCCGTCCATGTCGATGTCGCCGTCGGTGTCGAGCACGGTGGCCTCCTGGTGGAGGCTGCGCCAGAGGCGCACCGACCAGTGCACGAGCGGGATCTCGAGGACTGCGAGCAGGCCGATGACGGCGCTGCGCTTGGCGCGGGCGTGGTGGCTCCCGCCGAGCCGGCGCACGGCGAGGTAGCCGATGTACGAGACGAACAGCAGCGCCGTCGTCGTGAGGCGGGCGTCCCACTGCCAGAAGACGCCCCAGGTGAGCCGCCCCCACATCATGCCGACCGCCAGGGTGACCGCCATGAAGACCACGCCGATCTCGGCGCTCGCGCCGGCGAACCGGTCGAAGCCGAGCGAGTGGTTCTTCGAGAACAGGTAGAAGCCCGAACACACCGCCGTCACGGTGAACGCGAGGTAGGCGAGCCAGATCGTCGGCACGTGGACGTAGAGGATCCGCACCGCCTCCTCCTGGTCGCGGTCGGCCGGCGAGAAGCCGAGCCCGAACGCGACGAGCCACCCCATCGTGACGAGCGTCAGCACGCCGAGCACACGCGTGGCGGGCGTACCCGTGCCGAGGCGGCGACCGGTGTCGGTGCCGGCGTCTTGATCGAGGGTGGGGGCGGTCGTCATGGCTACGTTGCTTCCTCGATCAGGGGCCCGAACGCCAGCGCGCCACCGACGCCGAACGCGACGGCGAACACGGCGAGCAGGCCGATCCACGGCCAGCCCTCCGAGAGCGCCACCCCGTCGGTGCCGAGGGCGGATTCCACCGCTCGAGTCGCCCCGATCAGGACGGGCGCCACCACCGGGAGCACGAGCAGCGGGAGCAACGTCTCGCGGCCCGTGAACCCTGCGGTGAGGCCTCCGTACAGCGTACCGACGCAGGCCAGCCCGCACGTCGCGGTGGTCATGGTTGTGACGAGTAACACGAGCCCGCCGAGCGGCAGATCGGCGCCGTACAGCAGCACCGCGGCGATCACCAGCACGATCTCGAGCAGCGCGAGCTGGACCGCGAGCGCCATCGACTTGCCCCAGAAGATCGCGACCGGGTCGACGCCGGCGACCCGGAGCGCGTCGAGCGCGCCGTCATCGGCCTCGATGGCGAACGAGCGCTGGACGAGGACCAGCAGGCTGAAGAGCGTGGCCAGCCAGATGAGCCCGGGCGCCACGCGCTCGAGCACGTTCGTGGCGTCCAACGCGAAGGCGAACATCACCATCGTCACGCCGGCGAACGGCAGCACCTGGTTGACGACCACCTTGCTCCGCCGCTCGATCCGCAGGTCCTTGCCGGCGACGAGGCGGGCGATCCGCCACCGACTCACGACGACGGCACCTCACCACCGACGAGCTCGCCGGCGACATCCACGAGACGGGCGATCCGCCACCGACTCACGACGACGGCTCCCGCACCTGACCGCCGACGACCTCGACGATGCGGTCGGCCAGCGGACCGGCGCGCTCGAGCTCGTGGCTGGCGACGACGACGGTCGCACCTGCGGCAGCGGCCTGGCGGAACACGACGTCGATCTCGTCGCGGGCGGCTGCGTCGAGACCGGCGTGCGGCTCGTCGAGCAGCCAGAGCTCGGCCCGCCGGGCCACCAGGCAGGCCAACGCCGTCCGCCGCTTCTGCCCTGCGGACAACCTGCGGACCGGCACGTCGAGCAACCGGTCGCCCACGCCGAGCCGGGCGATCGCCGCATCGATCTCGTCATCGGTGGCTGCCACGGTGGCGCCCCAGAAGCGCACGTTCTCGGCGACCGTCAGATCGGCGTAGAGCCCGTTGCGATGGCCGAGCAGACCGACGCGCGGTCGGATCGCAGCACGGTGCGTCGCGAGGTCGAGACCGAAGATGTGCCCCTCGCCGCGCGCCAACGGCAGCAGACCGGCGCACAGTCGCAACAGGCTGGTCTTGCCCGCCCCGTTGGGACCCTGCAACAGCACGATCTCGCCGGGTTCGACGTCGAGGGACACGCCGGCCAGCACCGGGAAGCCACCGAGCACCGCAACCGCCTCACGGAGCGCGACGGCTCGATCGGCGTGGCCGCCGTCGGCGGGCGAGCTCGATGCGTCATCGACCATGGACGGGTCACCACGCTACGCCCGAAGACGTGCGGTGGCGCAATGAGCCGGCGTGCGTGACCAGGGGCTTCGCCGAGCGCTCACCGGAACCGCCGACCACCGAACCGGGTTCCCCACTATCGTGAGCACGGTGACGGACCAGTTGACGGCGGGCGACGAGGAGGTCACCGACGCGCCCGCCGACGTCACCGTCGACGCCGACGCGGCGGCGCCGTCGACCGGCGGATCCGCCCGGAGACGCCGGGTCAGCAAGTGGGACCGGCCGCCCGACCCCCACGACTGGCGATTCTTCGTCGGCAACCTGGGCAAGGTGCTGATCGCCACCGGGATGCTGCTGTTCGGGTTCGTCGCCTACCAGCTCTGGGGCACCGGCATCGAGACTGCTCGGGCGCAGAGCTCGCTCAAGGACGAGTTCGCCGCGCTCGTCGCCGCCAACCAGGCCGACGGCGATGCCGAGCCGTCGGCCGACGATCCGGTCGGCGACGACACGGCCGACCCCACAGTGGACGACGTCGTCGACGAGGATCCCGCCGGCGACGACGATGCGGCGGCGGGTGCCGTCCCCGAGCCCGAGACCGGCGCACCCGACCCTCCGGCGGCAGGATCGGCCGGCGATGACCTCACCGACAGCGGCGGCGAGTCGACCGGTTCGGTCGAGGTCGAGCCGGCCGTCGAGGCCGACAGCCCGGTGCCGGGCGCCAACCCCGACGAGCTCCCCGAGCCAGTGATCCAGGACATCCCCGCCATCGAACGCGGCAACCCGCTCGCCCTGCTCGAGATCCCCGCGATCGGCCGCAGCGACATCGTGCTGCCCGGTGTCGCCGTCGACGACCTCAAGAAGGGGCCCGGCCACTACCCCGACACACCGCTACCGGGGCAGCTCGGCAACGCATCGATCGCCGGCCACCGCACGACGTACGGCTCGCCGTTCTTCGACGTCGATCAGCTCGAGGCCGGCGACGAGCTGATCGTCACGATGGCCAACGGCGACCAGTTCACCTACGAGGTCACGTTCACCGAGATCGTCGCCGCCACCGACTACTGGGTCGTGACGACGCGCGATTCCTCGATCGCCGAATTGACGCTCACCTCGTGCCACCCGAAGTACACCGCACGCGACCGCATCGTCGTGCACTCGGTGCTCAACCCGGCGAAGTCGGCCAACGTCGGTGTCCCGACCTTCTACGACCTCGGCGAGGACACCGAGGAGTTCCCCGGCGACGACCCCACCCTGGCCGAGCCGGCCGGCGAGCCGGCGACCGCGGGCGCCGACGCCGACGAGGACCCGGCCGGGCAACCCGCCGCCGACCCGGGTGCCGCACCCACCGGCGCCGACGAGCCGACCGGCGAGGTGGGACCGGCCGATGGCGAGGCGCCGGCGGCCGACGACGGCGACGCCCTGCCGGGCACGGGTTCCGCCGGCAGTGGCGATGGAGGTGACGACCGAGCGGCCCCCGGCGACGGGTTCAGCTTCCAACCGGTCGGCGAGGCCGAGGACGCGTTCGCCAGGGGCTGGTTCCACGACAGCGAGGCGTTCCCGCAGATCGCGCTCTGGGGTGCGGCTCTGACCGTCGTCGCGCTCGCGGCCTACGCGCTGAGCCGCCGGTTCCGCCACGACTCGATCGGCCTCCTCGCCGGCATCCTGCCCTTCGTGGTCGGGTTGTACTTCTTCTTCCAGAACGTCAACCGCCTGCTGCCACCAGGTCTCTGACCGGAACGTACGGCCACCGGCGCGCCCGAACCCCGTTCCGCGCCTCGACCGGCGACGGGGATCGCCGAGCGGGAGGGCACGGGCACGCGAAGATGCTGCGAGTCGCAGGAGCACTGACCCCATGGGTCTCGGCGAACCCGCTGCAGGGGCACGGAGCCGGACCGGCTCACTGAACGAGTAGGACGAGAAGGACGAGGAGCACCGTGGGGCGTGGAGCAGACGAATTCCAACCCGGCTCGAGAGCCGCTGAGCGAGTGGGACGTACCGCCACGCAGTGCTGGTGCGGTTCGGCACTCGCCGGCTGCCCCGTCTGCGGGCACGGCCGTCGCGGCCCCGTGGTCCGGACGCTTCGACGATGGGCGGGGAGGCGGTGCACCGCGTGCTTCGACTCGGGTCTTGCGTGCCCGCAAGGCCACGGCCCCTCGCCCGAGATCGCCGGTCCGTCACCGGCAGCACGCAGCGGCACCGACGACGAACCATCCCGCGAGCCGTGTCCGGCCTGCGGCGGACGAGGCGTCTTCCGGGCCAACCCGCCCATCGCCTGTCGCAGCTGCGGCGGCAGTGGAACCGTCTGATTCGACCGACACGAGGCCACGACGTCGGCCGCGCGACGTGAGACCAGGAGTGCGGCGCCCGTGAGCACCGGAGCTCCGGGGCGGGCCGGGGCCCGGCCGCTCGCCCACGTGCGCGGCCCCGAGCGCTAACGGCTCGCGTCGCGGATGCGGACGAAGCTGAACGGGAGCCGGGAAGCGAGCATCCGATCCATCAGGACACCCAGCCGGGGGGTGAACCGCAGCTCGACCCCTGCTGCGATGTGCAGCGCCAGGAGGTCGTCGTAGCGATCGACGGACGTCGGGTACCGCACGTCGTCGGCGATGTATTGCCCATCGGCCTCCTCCCAGGGCCGGAAGCCGGCGGCGTCGAACGAGTAGCGATAGATGTGCCCCGATCTGACGCGGTCGAGCCACGAGATCTCGGCGGCGCAGACCCGGGACGCCTCGGTCTCGAACACATCGGTGAGGATCGCCTGCTGCTCGGCGTCGTACGCCCACACGCTGATGCGGGGACAGTCACGCGGAAACCAGTACAGCGGCGAGTGCGCCTCGTCGATGGCCCAGACCTGTGGCGGGTGGCCGGGATTGGTCGGGGGTACGTGCGGGGCGAAGCGCCGGAGGCCGCCGTCCTCGCTGTAGTGGTACAGCGTCGTCACGCCCGGGGTGTGCACGGCAGGCTCCTCGACCGCCCGCGCCATCAGTTCCGCCCGCTGCTCCTCGCTCAACACAGCGTCATCGTCGCGCATCTCAGCCGCCCCGGAAATCCGGTCGCCGCTTGTCGAGGAACGCTTGGCGACCCTCCTGCGCATCCGCGCTCGCCCAGGCGAGCCGTCGCGCCTGTTCGACGAGCTCGTCGCGGGTCGGCTCACCACCCGACGTCTCGAGCGCCAGCTTGTGGCCGGCGATCGTCAACGGTGCCAGCTCGGCGATGCGGGCCGCCCACTCCAGCGCATCGTCGAGGTCGCCGAGGCGGTGCACGGAACCCATCCGGTGCAGCTCCTCGCCCCGATACGTCTGCGCGGCGAGCAGCATCGACCGCGCCACGGGCCAGCCGAACTCGCGGGTGAGCCGCTCGACGGTCCAGTGATCGACCACCAGCCCGAGGCGCGCGGCGGGAACGCCGACGATGCTGTCCGGCGTAGCGACCCGGAGGTCGCAGACCGCGGCGAGCTGCGCGCCGGCGCCGAGGGCAGGACCGTCGATGGCCGCGACCACCGGCGCCTGCAGCGTCGTGAAGCCGCGCAACACCCGCCCGAGATCGGCTGCGAACACGCCCTCGTCGACGCCGTGCAGATCGGCACCGGCACTGAAGGCCGGTGGTGATCCCGTCAGTACCACCACCCGGGCGTCGGCGGCGGACGCCTGCGCGTCGAGGAGGCCGAGCAACGTCGCGTGATCGACCGCGTTCCGCCTCTCGGGGCGATCGAGCGTGATCAGCATCACACCGTCGGCGACGTCGTTGCGGTCCTCGGCCCGTACCATGCCGTCACTGTATGGCTGATCCGAACGACGACCCGGTTCGACGTCGCCGCGCCCAGGTCGCCCAGTGGACACTGCTGGCCAACCGGATCGGCTATCTCGTGCTGGCGCTCGCCGTGAGCCTCTTCGTGGTGGCGTTCGTGTTCTCGTTCACGGCGACGATGGCCACGTTGATCGTGATCTGCCTCGTCGTGTCGTTCGCGCTCCTCGCTCCGAGCATCGTGCTCGGCTACGCCGTCAAGGCCGCCGAGCGGGAGGATGCCGAACGCGGGCTCTAATGGCTACCCTTGGGTAACCAGATGAACACTCAGCGTCTCACCGCCGATGCTCGCCGCGAGCAGATCCTCGATGTCGCGATCGACGTGTTCGGCCGCAGCGGCTATTTCGGTGCTTCGATGAACGACATCGCAGATGCCGCCGGCGTCACGAAACCGGTGCTCTACCAGCACTTCGACTCGAAGGGCGACCTCTACAGCGCGCTGCTCGACGAGGTCGGGAACCGGATGCTGAGCGCCATCGCGAAGGCCACCGCCGACGCCACCGACGGCAAGCAGCAGACCGAGCAGGGCTTCCTCGCCTACTTCCGCTGGGTGGCACACCGTCATCACGAGTTCATGCTCCTGTTCGGCGGGAGTGCGCACCGCGACGGCGAGTTCACCGCCCAGATCCGCCGCATCACCGAGGACGCGGCCGAGGCGATCGCGCCGCTCATCGCAGTCGAGATCGACGAAGAGCATCGGCGCACGCTCGCCCATGCCATCGTCGGCCTCGCCGAGGGCGCCAGTCGCCGCCTGGTCGGCTCGGGCACCGCCTTCGATCCCGACGAGATCGCCAGCGAGGTCAGCGCGCTCGCCTGGGCGGGTCTTCGCGCCGTCCACCCCGTCGACTGAACGCGGTCGGGCGTTCGCCACACACTGGCGCCCGGACTCGATCGCACCACGGCACACCGGCCGAGCTCTGCTCCGGCTGGCGTCGGTGATACCGCGGAAGAGGGCGCGTTCGAGATCGAGATCTCGGTGGCTCGGCGATCGCTGTCACCGCGTCCGACTGCGGCCGCTGCAAGCGCCTTCAGTTCGCACTCAAGCTGCGCGCCGGCGACGCCGATCACAGTGTGATGTTGAAATTCGGCCACAGCCTCGTCGTCGCAACCGCGGTGCTCGTCGTCCCGTCGGTCGCCGTCGCGGCAGTGGACTCGACCGACGCAGTGAGCGACCTGGCGACCGAGGCCGCCGAGCTGATCGCCGAGGAACAGGCGCTGATCGAGCTGGCCGATCCGGCGAGCGACCAGACTGCGACGGACCGCACGACCGCCCGGGCCCAACTCCGCACGGTCGATGCCCGCGCCGCCGCCCTCCTCGACCAGTTCGAGCAGCTCGACGTCGAGCTGACCGAAACGATCCGCCTCGTGATGGCGCCGCTCCCCGACCCGGAGGGCCGCTCGGCGCAGGAGCTCGCGACGCTGACCCCTCCGGGCGTCGTCTACGACGCAGCGATCGACGATCTGCTCAGGATCGCCGCCACCCCAGCGGCGGTCACCCCGGTCACCGACGGCAGCAGCAGCCGGTCCTTCGGCCTGCTGGCCGTCGCCGCCTTCTCCTTGCTCGTGCTCGGTCTGGCTGCGCTCACCAACACGCTGCGGCGCCGCCCGAGCACCGATGAGCTCGCCGCGATGGCCTGGAGCGACGGCCTGACCGGCCTCGCCAACCGTCGCCGGTTCGACCACGACCTGCGCACCACCGACGAGCAGAGCGTGCCCACCGCGGTGATCATGCTCGACGTCGACCACTTCAAGATCGTCAACGACACGTACGGACACCGGGTCGGCGACGAAACCCTCTGCGCGGTCAGCGCGATGCTGTCACGCCACGTCCGCCGCGACGACGTCGTGTACCGCTACGGCGGCGAGGAGTTCTGCGTGTTGCTCTCCAATGCGACGACCCAGGATGCACAGATCGTGGCCGAGCGCATCGTCGAGGCCGCCCGGATGATCACCCTCCCCGACGGCGCGCACATCACCGTCTCGGTCGGTGTCGCAGATGCGGTCGCCGGCGCCGTCACCGACGCCGTGCAGGTCGCCGACCGCGCCCTCTATGCGGCGAAGGAGCTCGGACGCGACCAGGTCGTCAGCGCCCCGGACCGCAAGTTCGCCTCGATCTGAGCCGACGTCGACCCGGGCCCCGTCGCCGGCGCCTTCACCATTCTGTGCCAGTCTGTGCCAGTCGCCACGACCCCCGACGTCGCATCGGCTGCCACAAAGCCCCGTTCACCATTCTGTGGCAGTCATCACGACCGCCGACGTCGCATCGACTGCCCCCAAGGTCAGGAGCAACCGACTCTGCGGCAGTCATCACGACCGCCGACGTCGCATCGACTGCCCCCAAGGTCAGGAGCAACCGACTCTGTGGCAGTCATCACGACCGCC
>JAAUYD010001661.1_pt1 | contig 26223 bp, 19 predicted proteins | sample 7278101 | NCBI WGS metagenome assembly JAAUYD01 (sample SAMN14350128, study PRJNA611818) | marine sediment metagenome | isolation source: surface marine sediment (0.6m) | place: French Polynesia: Moorea | collected 2018-08
CGCACCGACGTTCAAGTCTGCGAAAGCGCCCGCCAGACCGGCGGTGGTGATCGCCTGTTGGATGATCGGCAGCAGTTCGTCGACGTAGATCGCGCCGAGGTTCTGGAACGTAGCCGCGTTGAACGTCACGGTCGCGGTGGTCGCGCCGACGGTCAGCTGCAGCGTCTGACCAGGGGGCACGTTGTACGGTTCGTTGCCCAACGACTGCCCGAGGAACCCACCTGCCGTGAGGCCGAGAGCTGCCAGGGCGGTCCCGCCGATCGTCACGCCGCCGGGCGGGTTGCCGCGGAGGCGGATCGACTTGAAGACGGCGGTCGGCTCGACCCGCACACCGTCGGTCGAGAGTGCGGTCCGCAAGGCGGCCACGAGCTCGCCGACCCGCAGGTTGGTCGGGTTGGCGAACGTGGGCGCTGAGAAGGTGACGGTCCGCATCGGCCGACCCGACACCTGAACGGTCAAGGTCATGTTGGCGGGGGGCCCGCCGGCGTTGGCGAACGCAGAGCCCCCGGCGCCAGCGCTCACGACGGGGATCCGCACGATCGCGGGCGCTCCGGGCAACGCCGTGTACGTCCCGGCCGCGATGCCGAGCCGACTCGCCGGCGCGGTCGTGAGCGCCGTGCCACCGAGGGTGATCGAGACGGGCGCCGCCGGCGCGGCGGGCGACGTCGCGATGGTCTGGATCTCGACAGCGAGCGGGCGCGCCGGGAAGGTGGGCGCTGCCGTCACTGCACCGCCGGCCTGCGCGTTGATGGTGGCGATCACCTCCGCCGCGGTGGCCGACGCAGCGCTCGCGATCGTCGGCCCCGACCTGAACACGATCGGCAGCGCGGCGCCATTGACGTTGAGCTGCAGCACATCGCCCTCGGCGAAGGCGTACGGCTCGGTCCACGGGACGAGCAGATGGGCGCTCGCACCGTTGGCCGTCGACCGCTGCGGCTCGAGCCCCAGCCCTCGGGCGCCGGCCGACTGTTGGACGGTGATCTGCGCGTTGCCGCCCACCTGCGGGGCGAAGATGTGGACGTGCGTTCCGACCGCCTCGGGGGCCCACAGCTCGCCGGTCGCCCCTCGCTGGAGCCCGTACAGCCGGTGCCACCGCGCGTTGAGCACGCGGTCGCTGTCGAAGGGGTCGCTCGCCGTGTCGGCAACGAACACGGCATCGTCCTCGGGAAGGAACCCCTGCGTCAGTTCGCGCGGCCACAACCCGTTGACCACGTCGTGGCCGGCGACCGGGAAGGTGCCGTCGAGCGCGCCGGCGAACTCGACGGCATCGATGGCTCCCTGCCACGTGGCGAGGAACCGATACGGGTCGTCGGGGTCGAAGGTGACGAAGCCGCCGTCGGCGCTCAGGGCCAGACGCCACGTCGGGCCGCCATCGGTCACGTACACGCCGTTGTCCTGGAACCCGCACGCCATCATCGTCGGGACCAACGGACTCGTCGTGAGGTCGTACATCTGTGCGGCGAGCAGCCCGGCGCTGCGCTTCTGCCATGTGGTCCCGCCCGCCGGGAGCGGCAAGATCGTCGACGGGTTCGTACCCCTGGCGACGTACGAGTTCGCCGTGTTCCAGTCGGTGCTCATCGAGATGCCACCGTCGTTGCCGACCCAGAGCTCGGGCGTGCCTGGGGCGCGCTGGATGAAGAGCGCGGCGTGGTGGTCGGCGTGATGGGCGCGATCGAGGTGGTACAGATCCGACAGCATCGCCAGGTTCCAGTTGACGTTCGCCGCGTTGGCGGTGTTGGCGTTGGTCGACGTGTACAACTCGACGAAACCCAGCGCCACGTGGTTCGAGTTGGCCGGGCTGACGGCGAGCGAGATGTTGTAGCCGCCTTGGGCCTCGTTGGGCCAGTCGACGTGAGGAGCGAGCCGTGTCCAGGCGACGCTGCTCGGCGGCGTGGCGCGGGCATTGCGCGACCGGTAGAGGCCGAGCACGGCGCCGCTGGTCGCGTCGGCGTACAGCACGTAGGCCACGTTCCGGTTCGACGGGGCGATCGCGATCTTGGCGCGGCCCGGCAGCGGCGGGTTCGGGCCGCCGGGAGGCGCGACGACCTGCATCTGGTTCGCCGCAAGCGCGAGCGCAGCCTCGACCGCGGCATCGTTGGATGCTGCCGTGGTGGCCGGATCGCCGTGCAGGGCGTTGTCGAGGCGGATGACGAGTGACCCGCCGGCCGCGCTCGTCGCAGAGCCGCGGACCAGGTAGAGGATCGGTCGCCCTGCCGTGTCGGTCGAGAAGGCGACGTCGGAGAAGTTCGTGCCGGCGGTCGCGGCGAACTGCGTCCAGGCCCCACCGCCGTTGAAGGTTCGGAAGACCCCTGCCGGTCCTACGGCCCAGCAGATGGTCGGGTCGGTCGGGTGGGCTGCACACGCGTCGAACGAGAAACCGATGCTCGGGGCGGCACCGGGTGGTCCGCTGGTCGCCCACGTCGCCCCACCATCGGTGCTCACGTAGACGCCGTCGCCGCGAATGATCTCGGCCCCGCCGGTGCTGACCTCCCCGGTCGCGACCCAGATCGTCTGCGGCGCCGACGGCGAGATGTCGATCGCGCCGACGGCCAGCGCCGCCGTGTCCTGCCAGAGCGGGAACCACGACTGTCCTCCGTCGAGGCTCTTGAACACCCCGCCGGAGGCGCCGCCGGCGTACATGATCGCGGCATTGGTCGGGTCGACCGCCAGCGCAGTCACGCGGCCGCCCACGTTGCGGGGTCCGATCGACACCCAGTTGTGGCTGCCGGGGGTCGGGGCCCGGCTCCCAGACGCGTTGGCGACCGCATCGCCCGGGAAGTTGACGGGGTCGCCGGGCGCCGGGTCGCGGTCGACCGCGAGTCGGGGCGGGCCGGGAACCGCCTCGGTGCTCCATGCCTCCTTCGTCGCCAGGTCGGCGTCGAAGGCCAGTTCGCGCAGAGAGACGTTGTCGTCGGTCATGGGCCGGGTCGGGTTCGGTTGCGGGTCATGGCAGATCGAAGAGGAATCGCATCGCGTCGGTCAGCTGAGCGTTGGTCGGCGGCGCGGTCGTGCCGTCGCGGCGTTGCACCGCCGGCGTGTACGGCTCGGCGATGGTCGCCGCGGTGTCGGTCGTGATGTCGGAGGCGACACGGAGCCACGCTCGCCAGGTCGCGATCCAGCCCATGTCGTTGAGGAGGTCTTCACCGCCCGGCACGGCGCTGCCGTAGGCGGCAGGGGCCGGGTGCGGCCGCATGCCGGGTTCGTGGTTCGCCGCGTCCGCCTTCTCGCTCACCGCGCCGCCTTCGACGAGCATCCGCCACTCGTTCAGCCGTCGCTCGTCGAGGTTCCATTGCCGGAAGACCTGGTAGACGGCACCGGGCACGTTGTTCGGGATCATCGGAAGGCCGGGTTGGTTGGCGTTCGCGCCACCCAGCGACGGCACGGCGCCGGCGGCGAACATCGCCGCGAGGTCGGCGGCGAGACCGACCGCCGACTGGTCGGTGTCGGCGAGCGAGGGACCCGGCACGAGAGCGATCGGTTGATCAGGCCGGCCGGCGGCGGCGGTCAGGCCGACCCGGGTCGCCACCTGCGATCTGGGGGCTGTCCGGAGGAGGTATGCCTCGTCCTCGGTGGTGCCGACCGCCGCGAAGTCACCGGCATGGGCATCGTGGTCGGCTCGTGTCGCTTCGTCGTCGCCCGGATCGGCGAGCCCGTGCGGGAACGCCAGGCGCTGATCCAGCGGCGGGTCGACCAGTGCGGTGTTGACGTCGACGAGCGCTTCCTCGAGCTTGATCGCGATCGCCAATCCGGTCATCTCGTCGGGGCCGAGGGTGACGACGGTGGGCGCACCGCCGTCGACCCGGAGCTGGATGGTGTGGTCGTCGTGTGCGATCTCGAGGTTGCCGGCTCCGGTCCACCAGACCTTCACGATCGCCTGGCGGTCGGTCGGGTAGCGCAGCTCGGTGAGGCTTGCCGGCGTCGCCGGCGGCACGGCTGGGTCGCGCCAGAGCGTCGACTCGTCGAAGACGGCTGCCCGAGCGGCGACCGCAGACGCAGCCGCCGCATCGGCGAGCGCCTCGATCACCGGGAACCGGTCGCTGCGGTCGGGAGCGAACAGTGCCCCGATGCCCCCCGCACCGGCCAGACCGAAGGCGGCGGCCAGGCCACCGGGCACCATGATCAGGACGGTCAGGATCGCCCAGGTGAGCCAGAAGCCCAGATCGTCGGTCAGATCCGCGGCATCGATGATCGCGGCGAAGGCCGTCGTGAGCAGACCGAAGATCGAGGGCGTGGCGTTGATCAGGTGCAGGAACGCATCGGCCCCCTCACCCATCCCGGCGGCGACGATGCCGCGGACCAGCGAGTAGAGATCGGTGCCGGTCTGGAGGCCCCACAGCGCCCAGGTCCATCCGACGCTGCCGGCGGCGGCGCTGCCGACGGTGGCCGGCGTCAGCACGATTCGTGCGAGTCCCAGCACCAGCGCCGTGATGAACGCCTCGGCGTGTTCGGGCACGTTGGCCCAGAGGTACATCGACAGCGCGAACGGCGAGATCGATGAGATGCCTGCCGCGAGGCTGTAGAGCTGGAGCGCGCCGATGGCGCCCGAGGAGCCCGTCGCCGTCAGCCAACCGCTCGCCGGGCCGAGGAACCGCCCGACGAGGAGCGACACGGGCACCGAGAGCAGCGCCGGGGTCAGGACGAGGTACCACTCGCCGGCACCCCACTGGGCAGTGACCAGATCCTGCGTCAGGAACGACACGCCGGCCGCGAGACGTTCGGCGTCCAGGTCGTCACCAGGCTCGAAGCCGTCCAGGAACGGTGCGAACCCCAACGGCGGCGAGAAGCCGTACGTGGTCGTGAGCGCCTCGAGGTACCCGTCGTACAACGCATCCGGGATCTCGCGCTCCGGCGGCCACCACCGCTGCCACGATGCGGCGCCACGGGTTGCGCCACCGAAGAGGTTCCTCACCGCAGCCCGGCCGGCCTCGGTGACGGCGGCGGGCCCGTGACGATCGTGCCGCCGGTCGTTCACGTCCGCGCGAAGGCCACGCGCGATCGGCCCGACGATGAGATCGGTGGCGACGGCGGCGAGCATGCCGCCCGTGAACGCGTCGATGTTCGACCGCTCGTCGGCGTCGGTGGTCTTCTGCCGCCCCCGCTGGCCGACTTGGAGCGCGAACTCGGTCGAGGGGACGATCACCTGACTGAAGTTCGGGTCGGGGGACCCGCGACGCATCGCACCGGTCATCCACACGGGGTCGCCGGTGAAGTACTGCGCGTAGCTCGGCCATTCGAACGCGGTCGTGCCGAGCATCGCGTACGTGCCGACGCCGTTGCCGATGCGCAGGCTTGCGGGCATCGGGGCCTGGTCGGCACCGGCGAGCATGTCGCGTGCGCGCTCGATGAGCGCGAGCATGCGTTGGTCGGTGTCCTGGAAGGTGACCGCGTCGGTCAGGTTCGCCGCCGCCCCGCCGATCCGTGCGTCGTATCGACCGGCTGTCGCCTTGTCGCGCAGCGCGCTGCCTGCCTCGCGAAGGCGCTTGTGGGCCAGTGCGACGACGGCACTCGGGAGGATCAGGTCGCTCATGTCAACCTCCCACCGACAGGCTCACCGAGGCGCTCGCGCCACCGCCCCCGGCCAGGTCGGCGGCGTCGGGGAGCGCATCTTGGAGCCGCTTGATGGCCACGGCCAGGTCGTTCAGCCCGCCGCCCAGCTGGGCCGCGATCGCATCGAGGGCGAGCAGTAGCGGGTCGAGGAGAGCCCGGATGTCGAGAGCGCCCAACGCATCGACGATCTGGTCGTAGATGTCGGTGACGGGCGCGAACAGCACCGTCGGCCGCAGCGCCTCGGAGCCTTCGGTGATCGCGTCGGTCATCGCGGTGACCGCGGCCTCGACCGGCGCCAAGGGGTCGAAGCCGGCGAGCTCGGCCTGCAGCGCCTCGATGCTGGTCAGCAGGTCGCCGAGGACGGCGCTGGGGCGGATCGCATCGATCGCGCCGAGCAGGTCGGCATAGATCGCATCGAGCTCGTCGGCGACGAACCCGATGTCGATCGCGGCCAGCGCAGCTTCGACGTCGGTGACGATCTCGCGGGCCGGTTGCAGGACGCCGTCGGAGGCGAGCGCGGCCAGCCGGTCGACGAACGAGCGGATCGCGTCGAGCAGCGGCTCGAGCACGGTGTCGGGCGACAGGGTCGCGAGCAGCTCGGCGGCGATCTCGCGTGGCGTCTTCCCGGACGGGTCGAGCCCGAACCGTCCGAGCAGGGAGCGCACCCAGTCGCCGATCGTCGACAGCGGGCGCAGCGCGTCGCGGAGCGCGGCTGCCACGGCGTCGACGATCAATCGTTCCGAGCCGGCGAGGCGGTCGAGCTCGCTCGCCGCGGCGTCCAGCGCGTCGGCGTAGTGCGCGGCGGCGTCGGCGAAGGGGCCGAGCAGCTCGGTCGGCGAGGCCGCGGTCACCTCGATCTCGACGCTGAGCCGGAGCAGGCTGTTCTCGGGGAGTGCCTCGATCTGCTGCACGAGACCTCGATGGATCGGCGCCAGACCTGCGACGAGATCGGTCAGGTCGACCTGCCGCACCACCTCTGCGAGCTCACCGATCCGTCCGGCCGGTCCGGTGAGGCGGGGCTGGAGCACCGACGGCTCGCCACGGATCCACGCCGAGACCGTGTCGTACGTCTCGGGTCGCGCGTCGATGCCGGCGCTGCGCAGCAGGCCAGCGATGGCCGCGGGGACCACGCCGACGCCACGCGACGGCCCGGCGACGTCGGCGACGATGCGGTCGAACGCTCCCGTGAACAGGGTCGTGAACTGGTCGGGGTCGAGCCGCCCGACCCACTCGTCCACTGTCGCTTCGGCCTGGTCGAGCCAGCCGTGCAGCTCCTCGATGTGGAGGAACTCGGTGATCGCGGTCCGGACCTCGTCGATCTCGGTGACGACCGGCGCGAGCAGGGTCGACGGCTCGTACGGCGCGAGGGCTTCCTGGACGTCGTCGAGGGCCGCATCGATCGGGTCCAGCAGATCGGATCCGAGATCGAAGCCACCGATCGCGTCGCGGACGGGAGCGATCGCATCGTCGAGGGGTTGCAGGATCGCGGTCGGGTCGATCGCTCGCAGCGTCTCCAGGAACGGCTCGTAGACGTCGGCCTCCAGCTGTTCGATCGGTGCGCCGGGGTCGACGGATTCGAGGAATGCGATGACCTCGGCGTAGGCCTGCTCGATCTCGTCGAGGACGGTCGTGTCGAGCTGATCCAGGATCTCGGCGAGGCGGGCGTTCAGGACGTCGGCGACGTCGCGCTGCACGTCGATCTGCTTGATCGGCTCGACGGCCTCGGCGAGGTCGGCCTTGGCGTCGTCGGGAAGCAGACCGAGCGGCACGGCGCCGACGACGTCGGCGGTCGTGTCGACGATGTCGATGGCGGTGTCGAAGAACGGCCGGACCTGCGCCTTCTCGAGGGCGGTCGCGATCGGAGCGATGCCGGCCTCGAGCGTCGCTTGGAGGTTGGCGAGATCGAGCGCGTCGAGGGCGGCCTGGATCCGTCCGAACGCCCCCGACACCAGGTCGGCAGCGGTCTGCATCGAGGTCCGCACGGTGTCCATCGCGGCCACGACGGCGTCGCTGGCGCTCTGGATCGTGGCCTCCGCATCGCCGATCAGCCCGGTGACGGTGTCGATCACCGCCTCGATCGGCTCGAGCACGGTCTGGATCTCGGCGATCAGCGGGCCGAGGTCGACCGCCTCGACCAGTTGCCGGACGGTGGCCAGCGCGCTGCTGATCGCGACGACCACCTCGTCCGCCGCCTGGCGAACCGTGTCGACGAACCCGAGCACCGGCTCGAGACCGCCGACGAGCCCACCCGCGAGCACGGCCGGGTCGAGCTGATCGATGCCACTCGCCAGCGCGCCGACCTGGTCGCGTGCGAGCTGCCAGAACGCATCCAGCGAGTCGGCTGGGTCGGGCAGCGGGGCGTCCAGCAGCGGGCGACACCATTCGACGATCTGTTCCGACAGCGCCCGGATCGGCGCCGTTCCCGACTCGCTGAGCAGCGCGACCGCCGCGTCGAGACGGGCGGCCACCCCCGGGACATCGATGCCGACGAGCGTCGCCTGGCCGAAGCCGAGCCCGCGGGTGAGCGCCTCGGCGGTGAGCCGGACATCGCGAGCGAAGTCGACGATGACCGGGGCGACGATCGCCGTGAGATCGGGATCGTCGGGGTCGATGCCGACCAGCAGGTCCGCCGGGTCGCGGAGCCGCCAGGTCTCCAGGCGGCCGACGAGCGCCGACAGCTCGGTCGGTTCCATCATCGAGAGCACGAGTGCGGCACCGTCCGCGGCGTCGCGCACGGCTGCCTCGACGGCCATCAGGCCGCCGAGTTGCACCACCAGCTCCTTGATCGCGGCGCCGTGTGATCCGAGCTCGCCGAACACACCGTCGAGGTCGAGACCGCCGGGGACGGCGCCGCCCAGGAGATCGATCATCGTGCGAACCGGTCCGGAGGCCACGCCGTCGGTCACCGCCCGGATCCGGGCCTCGATCGCGTCGAGGCCGGTCCCCTCGATGTCGCTGCCGAGCTCGCCGACGGCCGCGAGGGCGTCGATGTCGAGCTCGGTCAGCTGACGCCCCAGATCGATCGCAGCGGTGAGCGGACCGATCAGCTCGTCCAACAACGGGACCTCCACGCCGACCGCGGTCAGGCCGTCGACGATCGCCGCGACGGCGTCGCCGATCGTCGCAGTGCCGATCCCGTCGATCGACGCCGCCGCGTCGGCGATGGATGCGCCGTCGAGGTCGATCGCGGGCACGTCGATCGCGCTCAGGTCGCCGCCGAGACCGTCCACGGTGACGTCGAGGTCGAACCCCCCGTCGCCGAAGTCGGCCTCGAGCGTTGCCGCCAGTGCCATGTCAGCGCACCAGCCGGCTCAAGTCGACGCCGGGCATCGATGCGACCGACGGGGTGTTGGCGAACGGACGCCGCAGGATCGTCACCGGAGCGTTCGGGGTCGTGACCATCATCATGAGACGCATCAGACCGCCGGGCGCCAGCGGTCCGTTGCCGCCGAACAGCGGCGCCGTGGACGACGAGACGAGGCGGCGGTCGGGACCCACCAACTGGTTGCAGTCGACGTCGACGCCGATGAAGGTCGTCATCTCGACGATCGTGCCGCTCACCCGCTCGACGTCGTCGCCCACGATGCGCCAGCGGAGGATCGTGTCCTTGACCTCGACCGTGCCGCGGAGAACGACGGCCGGGCTCGCCGGGGCGTTCACGCGCATCGTCACGGTCATCGCGAGGAACAAGGCGTTCTGCGGGACGAGCGGCGTCAGCACGTCGCTCCAGCTCAACTCGAGGTTGCCGAGGATCGACAGCGCCTCGTCGGCACCGATCGGCTTGCGCGGGTCCCATGCCGCGCCCTCGAGCACGACCAGGCCCTGCAGCGAGTCCGGCCCCGGTTCACCGCGGGGCCCCGGCGGTCCGGTCTCGCCCCGATCGCCTCGTGGACCGGGCTGACCGGTCGCACCGGTCCTGCCGCGCTGCCCCTGCGGTCCGATCTCACCGCGCTCGCCCTGCTCGCCCCGCGCACCTTGCTCGCCGCGCGGTCCTGGTTCACCCTGTTCGCCCCGGGGCCCGGGTTCGCTGCGCGGCCCCGGTGGACCCACCTCACCCTGCGGACCTTCGGGACCGGGCTCGCCGACGGGGCCACGCTCCCCCGCCGGACCGGTCTCGCCCTGCGGACCCGCCGGGCCGACGGCACCGCGCCTCCCCTGCGGACCGGGTGGGCCGACCTCGCCCTGCGGACCGGGTTCGCCGCGTGCGCCTGGGTCTCCTCGCTCGCCCGCCGGACCGTCGGGACCGGGCTCGCCGCGCGGGCCAGGCGGACCGGCGGGGCCCTCGGGGCCGGCGGTGCCCTGAGGACCTGCCTCGCCGACCGGGCCGCGAGGCCCGGCGGCACCTTCCGGGCCGGGAGGTCCGACCCCACCGGCCGGGCCGATGTCACCTCGTGGCCCCGGCGGGCCCTCCTCACCGGCGGCGCCGGCCGCACCACGCTCTCCGGCGGGGCCCGCGGGACCCATCTCACCCGCCGGGCCCGCCGGTCCCGGCGGGACGACCGGCCCGGGCGGGCCGACGGCACCCTGCTGACCTGCCGTCCCCGGCGCGCCGGCGGGGCCCCGCTCGCCGGCGGGTCCCGGAGGCCCGGCGGGACCCTCGGGACCGGCCGGGCCGGCTTCGCCGGCGGCCCCGGGAGGACCCGCCTCACCGGCTTCGCCGGCGGGGCCTGCGTCACCTCGCGGGCCCGGCTCGCCCTGCGGGCCCGGCGGGCCTGCCGGTCCGGGCGGGCCGTCCGGACCGACGTCGCCGGCCGGTCCGGGTGGGCCGGCCTCGCCGGCGGGTCCGGCCTCGCCCTGGGGACCCGGGGCTCCCGGTGGTCCGGCCGGCCCCACGGCTCCGCCGCCTGCGTCGAGCAGCTGGCCGTCGAAGCGCCAGCGACCCGCCCCGTCCTGGTAGTGCTCGCCGGTGTGGCCGTGACGACTCGGCGCGACGAAGAGCATCGGGTCCTGGGTCACGGTGAGGTCGCCGTCGATACGTTCGATCGTTCCGATCGAGAGCGCGTCGGGGGCGCTCGGCTCGGCATCGTCGACCACCGAGACGAGCGTCGTCGCGAACACGATCGTGCCGACGTCGCCGAAGCGGCTCACCGGGTCGTCGTCGATCTGCTGCGTGAGCTCGACTCGGAACGGGCCGTCGCCGTCGGGCACGGGCACGGTCGCACCCTCCTCGATGCGCAGCCGCTCGCCACCCGGTGTGAAGCCCAGGCCCGGCGTCAGGCTCACCGCCGATCCGTCGGTCTCGAGCCGGAGGCCGTAGCCGATCTGACCGACGCCGATCACCGTCCGCAGGTCACGCACCGCTTCGGCCAGCGTGTCCTGCAGATGGGCCAGGTGTTGCGGGGTGACCCGCAAGCCCTCGACGAAGTTGCTGTGCTGCGCCAGAGTCATCGAACTCACTCCTCGTTGGGCGTGTAGAAGACACGGACCCGGTCGAACGTGTACGTGCCCGCCGCGGTCGCCAGGACGTCGACGCGCAGAGCCGGCACGTCGCCGAGGCCCTGCTCGTCGGGTGTGATCGCCTGCTCGCCCAGATCGACCACGAACTGCTGCCCGGCGGCCGGCGGATCGGCGACCACGGCGATGTCCGACCGGTCGCCCACGTTGAGCGTCACCGACCCGACCGGGTTCTCGGCAGGTGGTGTGCCGATCGCGCGCACCATGGCGTCGAGCGGCGGGAGCTCGGCGGGCGCGGAGAGGCTCCGGTACGCGCCGCTCGCCGATTGCCATCGGAGCAGCGTCCGCGACTCCGCCGCCAGCGCCGCTGCGTCGGTGGTCGCGAGCAAAGCGGTGCCGCGTGCGGGCTGGAGCGCGATCCACACGTCGCCGCCGTCGAGCTCGACGGGTTCGGTCGTCGTCATCGTGACCCACTGCACGACGCCGTCGGTCGACGGAACGATCACGGGGTCGAACGCGACGTCGCTGATCGACTCGCCGGGCGTCGGCACGTGCGCTCCCTCGACGCCCCGTCGCAGCTCACCGGCGAGCTCGACCTCGGCATCCGTGGCGATCGCGAGACGTACGCCGTCGAGCTGCTCGAAGCGACCGGTCAGGGCGACGGGCAGTCGCACGAGCACCGAGCGGCCCCCCACCAGTTCCACGGTGGCGTCCGGTGAGGCGGTCGGGCCATCTGCCGGAAGGACGCGGGTCGTGCCGACGTCCGCGCTGACCGAGAGCTCGAGCCGCCGGACCTGGGCGGAGGCGGCGTCGGGGAGACCGGCGAGCGGCAGATCGAGGTGCCAGCGCCCCTCCGACGCTCGTTCGGCCCGCCGGAGGGAGCCCTCCGGGAAGCCGACCTCGTGCACGTGCAACACGTCGACGTCGATGAGCTCGAGCTCGAGGTCGGCGGGCATCGTCGACGTCAGCTCGACGTGAACGGGCACGCTCGCCGATGCGACCGCCGTGGCGACCGCGCCGGTGATGTCGATCTCGGCGTCGACGTCGTAGTCGCTGTCCGGAGCGGCGGGTGTCGCGACGCCCCCCGACCAGGCCCGCCCGCCGTTGACGGTGAGATCGATCGTCTGCGGTGGCGACGGCAGGGTGGCGCGCCAGCCGTCGGCGATGGCCGACGGTGCGACCGGCGCCGGGAAGATCAGCTGCAGGCGTTCGGTCGCCAGCTCCTCGAAGGTGGCGATGTCGCGTGGGTAGCTGAACGAGCTGCCGGTCCACGGCGCGTAGTCCACGTCGACCATCGACGGCGACGCGGCGACGAAGTCGCGCGAGAGGCTGGCGATCGTGCGAACTCCCTTGAAGTCGACGATGATCTCGGTCGAGTTGCCGGTCGCCGAACCGGCGGCACGCACCTCGGCGACGTCGCGCAGCGGCACCGTGCCCGGCGCCCGCGCCCTCACCCTGGCCCGGACGCTGCGCACCAGTGCACCCGCCGGTACGGCCAGGTCCTCGAACCGCAGCAGGACGGCGGTGCCCGTGGGCTGGTAGATCAGGTAGGGCGTGCCGTAGTACCCGTGGACCGTCGTCTCCACGTAGGCGATGTCACCGGTGTACTGCGTCGCCACGATGCTCCCGTCCTCCTGCCGATCAGCGGGCGAACGTGTAGGCGTGCTGCCACGACACGAACAGGTCCTCGACCGTCTCCCCCACCTGGTCGGAGACGTTGAGCTCGTTGTCGGCCGCGACTGTCTTGATGATCTCGACGTCCTCCGGCGACAGGTCCGCAGGGCTGCTCCGCCGGCTCAGCATCCGGTTGACCTCCACGTTGTTGCCGACGTAGAGCTCGTAGACGGAGGCCATCGTGTCCTCGTTGAGGCCGACGTGACCGCCCTGGAACACCTTGCCGGGCACCTCACTGGCCGGCGCCAGCACCAGGTTCACCGCGGTGCCCTGAGTGACGACGGTGCCCGCCGGGATCGACTGCGAGACCACCTTGTTGACGATCTGCGGTCGGCCACCAAAGAAGTCGTCGAACACGCTCGTGTCGACCTCGAGGACCGGCACGGCGAAGTCGTCTCGCACCACGTTGGCCTTCTTGGCGCTCTCCCCGAGCGCGATGAACACCTCGCTCGGTTGGCTCTCGGCAGCGCGAAAGCGATCTGCGAACGCCCCGAAGCTCTCGGTCTCTCGGAAGTTGAAGTCGCTCATGGTGTTGCTCCTCGTCGTTTCAGATGGTGCGGGTCGTGGTGGCGCCGACGCGGAGGCCGAGTCGCTCGAGCACCTCGACCACCTCGTCGTAGGTGAGGCCGATCAGGCTCGGCATGGTGACCGTGCTCGTGCGCCGGACGGGTGCTGCGACGACGAGCCGGACGTTGCCGCGCGCTGGAAGCACCTCGCCCGCATGGGGCAGCTGGACGAGGACCGGGCTGTCGGTCTGGTCGGCAGGGACGTCGAACGGTGAGATCTCGCGACCCGTGGTGTCGATCACCCGCTCGATGTCGACCCCGAGCGCTGCGAGCTCGCGGATCGCCTCGCTGATGCTCGTGCCGAACAGGTCGGGCACGGTGGCCCCGGCCGGCGTCATCTCGACCACGAGCGTCTCGGTCAGCGGCAACTCGACGTCACGCGCCTCGGTGACGAAGCCCGCCGCAGCGACGTGGATGCGCCAGTTGCCCGGCGCGACCCCGACGACGCTGTAGGTCTCCCGGGGTCCGAACGGCGGGATCGCCGGGACCGGGTTTCCCTCGCCCAAGGGCTCGGCGACGACGATCGCGCCGGCGACCGTCGCGCCGCCCGCCGTCGGCTGGATCTCGGCGACGCCGGTGCCGATCGCGAGCACGGCGTCGAACAGGTCGTCGACGCCGTCGACGACCTCGTTCCATCCCTGGGCGGTGATCGGCTCGCCGGGAACGGCCGGGGTGATCGCTGGCTTGGTTAGGGGCATCTCGTCGCTCCGTTCTGGTCGGGGTCGTCGGTCATGGCGTGGGTTGTTCGATCTCGTCGGTCCACAGTGCGGTGCCTGCGACGACGATGCCGAGCCCGTCGTCGGACTCGAGGTCGCGGAGGAGTCCCGTGCCGAGCACCCAGCGCTCGTCGGCGTAGCGCACGTACAGGTGCACGCCTGCGGCCCGGTAGCGGTCGAGCCGGAGGCGGATCTGCTCGGCCACCGTGACGGGTGCATCGGCGTCGAGCTCGGCGAAGCGGCGAGGGAGCCACAGCCGGGCCGCGAACGCCTCGCGCTCCTGCCAGGTGAACCCGACGTGGCCGGACGGTGCGCTGGTGCCGGCGTCGTCGGGGTGGAACACGGCGTCGTCCCAGATCCCGGCGAACGGGAGCGGCACGGCGGTCAGGTCCACGGCCGGCACCTCGCCCTCGGCCACGCGCCGGGTGCCGAAGTGTCCGACGCCGACCAGGAACGCCCAGCGGGTCTCGCCGACCCGCAGCTCCGGCGCCGTCAGGTTGCCGGCGGCGTGCGGGAAGCTCGCGGTGCGATCGAAGGCCTCGGCGTACGGGATCGGCCGGGACCACGTCCCGGACCGATCACCGAAGCGGTCCGGGTCGTCTGCGTCGGCGAACACGAAGTCGCGGACGTGTTCGGCGTCGTGCGCCGCGAACACGCCGCCCTCGAAGCCGTGGCACTCCCGCGTGACCGCAGCGCCGTCGAGGGTGGCGACGCCGACCGACTCGAAACGCAGCTCGGCCCCGTCGGGGACCGTTCCGGTGTAGGCGACGCCCACACCGCTGTCGATGTTGACGACCATCGGCGCGTGCGTGCGCTCGCCGATCCCGACGACACGGACGGTCACCGGGACCGGCTCCCAGCCCGAGCGCGTCACGAGGAACCGATCGGCGTGCGAGCGCTCGACCGGGTCGATCTCGGCCGTCCGGAACGGGTTGTCCTCCAGAGCGACCAGATCCGGCAGCGGCGCCACCGGTTCGGAGAGGGGGCCGGCCGTCGCCGGGTCGTCGCTCGGCGGCCGGGGCTCGTCGAGGACGAGGAGATCGGTGCAGCGGGCGATGTGCCAGTAGCCGTCGTCGCTGTGGCCGATCTCGTCGATGCCCAGCGCGAGATGGCTGGCTGCTGCGGTGAGGATCGCCGACGTCGTGCCGTTGCCGACCTGGTGCACGCGTACCAGATCGGCGACGTGGCGCTGCATCCGGTCGAGCTCGTTGCCGTACCGGCGCTGGGCGCCGACCGCGGCGCCGAGCCGCTGATCGGCGGCGACGTCATCGGGCTCGCCGTCCCACGCCGGGAAGACGTCGGCGCCGACATTGAGCGTCGCCGGTAGCGCCGCCCGGGCGTCGGCCGCGGCGGCGGTGCCCGGTTCCCGGGTGAGCGCGTCGGCGATCGCAGCACAGGCCGCGAGTCGCCGTCGGAGCACCTCGAACTCGCTCGACCGCAGGTCGTGGAGCCCCGCGTGGTGCAGCACGTCCCACTCGGTCTCGCCGTCGAGGAGACGATGTGCCTTGCGAATCCGCCCGACCTCGCTCGAGCGCCGGTCGAGCTCGAGCGCGAGTTGATCGACGACCTCGGCGAAGACCTTCGTCGCGTCGTCGACGGCGAGGTGGTGCGGGAATCGCTCGAGGACCGCCCTCGCTCGCCCGGTCAGGGTCGCCGTCACGTCACGAACCCCCGTCGACGACACGTCGCACCGAGACGACCTGGTCGGGCTGGAGTGTGATCGTCACGTTCGGCTTGCTCACGCGCAGGCCCTCGTCGACGAACTCGGCGGTGTAGTCGATCGCGGTGACCTCGTACGTCTCGGTCGCGGTGAGTGCACCCAGCAGCAGTGCGGGGGTCACCGTGAACGGCGGCGGTTCGCCACCCGGCGGCGTCTCTGGCGCGAGGGTCGGGATCAACACCGCGAGACGCTCGTGGATGTCCTTGATGGCGTTGGCGCGCTGCGCGACGGGGTCGCCTTCGGCGGCAAACGAGAGCAGGTTGAGATCGGCCGTCACGTCGAGTGAGACGAGCGCGCCGCGGAGCGTCACGTCGAGCTCGACCAGCTCGACGCGGGTGGTGACCGGCACCGGGTGCACGTTGCTCCGTCGAGGCGGTTGGCCGATCTGGTAGACGTCCACGACGGCGTCGTAGACGCCGGCGATCGACATGAGGTCGGCCACGAGGCGGTTGTAGATGAGGGGCTCGCCGAGGCCCGGTGCCGACACGGCATCCTCGATGGCCGTCTCCGCTGCTGCGACGAGCGTCTCCTTCTCGGCTGCCGTGAGGTTGGAGCTGGCCGGTGTGAGCCCGGCCGTCACGCCGATCGGGAAGCGATTGGCGGCGATGTCGTCGGGCGCGACAGGTGCCGTCTCCTCGGTCGAGTCACCGCCACCTCCGCCACCGGGACCGGGGTCGGGCGTCACGGTCGACACCACCGGGAGGTCGTGCAGCACCCGGATCCCCGCCGGGCGGTGGGCCTCGATCCGCTCGGCCGCCACCCGAGCCGCATCGTCGTCGAGGTCGGCGGCGATCGTCATCTTGACGACGCCGGGGAACTCGAGGTGGTCCTCCTCGATGAGCACGTCCTGCTCGCGGACCCCGTCGACCGATGTGACGGCGCCGAGCAGCGCATCGACGGTCGAGCGACCGCCCGTCTGGAGCGCACGTGCGATCCGTCGGCGGAGCTCGTCGTCGGTCTCATTCGCCGAGAACGCCAACGGCTGCGGGTTCGTCGCGCCCGTGATGCCGAGGATCGGCCGGTGGACCACGGTCACGCTGTTGGCGGGAGCGATCCCGGCGCCGCCGGAGACCAGCGCTCGGACGGGCACGGCGACCGACAGCGTGCCGGCTCGCAGCGTCGCATCGACCGTCGTCTCGACGGTGACGGCCGGCGCATCGGCGGTCGACAGCAGCGTGCCCTCCACGATGGCGATGTCGGCGGCCGCCGGCGAGCCGCGCGAGAAGACGACCTCGCCGGTGGCGAACTCCTGGGACCGGCGGGTCAGGCCGACCAGAGCGGCGAGCTGGTCGAGATCGCGGCCGCCCGCCGTCTCGATGAACGCCGCGCGGTACACGGTGTCGAGCTGCAAGGAGACGACGCTGAACTCGCGGGCGAAGCTCTCGGCCAGCGTGCGCACGATGCTCCCCGGATTCCGATCGGTCAGCCGGGGTGGCGCCTGCGGGTCCGGTGTCCGCTCGTAGCTGGCCCAGAAGAGCGTGCCCCGATCGGGCCAGGTCGCGCCGGCCGACGGCGTACCGTCGGGATCCTCGCGCCACACGATCGTGCCGTCGACGACGTCGAAGTCCTGCTCGGGCACGAACCGGTGAAACTCCCCGTCGAGCAGGCCGTGCACGCGCACGGTCGCCGCGACGACCGCCGTCCCTGCGCCGAGCCGGAAGGGCCGTTGTTCGACGAGGTTCCGGAACGACTCGCGGGTGACACCGCCGGTCAGGCCCGAGACGAGGTCGTCGACGAAGACGCCGTAGGGTTCGGCCGCGAAGCTCACGATGGGTCTCCCGTCTCGAGTGAGAACGGCACGACGAGGTTGAGCGGCTGGTGTTCGTCGATCAGGCGGACCGTGAGCTCGATCCGCACGAGATCACGAGCCGGCTGGTGCCCGGCAGCGACGGTGCACTGGATCACCTCGGCGATGCGGGGCTCGTGGCGCAGCGCCTGCAGCACGTACAGCTTGATCAGGTTGCGGGTCCGCTCGACGTTCGGCTCGCCGATCAGCTCGTGGTGGCGCGAGCCGTACTCCGGATGGCCGAGCGGTGCGAGCTCGCCCCGTTGCGTCTTGAGCCGGTTGGCCAGCAGCTGCGTCGCAGCCGGGATGCCGTCGATCGTCGCGATGTCGTTGGCGGGCATGAGACCCCCACTCGTCGTGCGGACCGTGGCCAGTTCCGCGTCCTCGAACATGCCGGCGGTCTCGAGATAGCGGAGCTCGAGGTCGCGGCCGAGCCGTCGTTCGAGGAGGTCGAGCTCGGCGATGCTGCGACGACTCACGGCGCGTTCCCGTCGATGATCGTGGGCGCCGCGGGCGGCCCGAGGATGGTCATGATCCCGCTGCCCGACGGGATGTTGTCGCCCATCCGCACGAGCGCCTGACCGTCGATCGTGACACCCGTCGACGCGCCGACCGAGCCGATCGGCAGTGGATAGGGCACGCCGCTGACCGAGTTCACCATGGTGCACACCGATCCGGTGACGGCCAGCTGCATCCCGTTCGCGGTGGCGGTGACCTGGGGGATCACGGTGATCACCCCGGTGTCCGGGGGTCCGGCGGCGCCCGGCGAGACCGTCACGGTGCAGCCGATGGAGACAGGAGGACCGGACATCTCACGAACTCGAGAACTGGGTGATCCCGGCGATGGTGGTCATCGCGCCCTTCAACTTCGCCTCGGCCGAGGCCTCGATGGCGGCGTTCAGCCCGCTCGCCGACAGATCGGTACCGGCCTCGATCGTGATCGCCTGACCGGCCTTCAGCGTCAGGTTGCCGCCGGCCTCGATCGTGATGTCGCCGCCGGACTGCAGATCGAACGTGGAGCCGCCGTACGAGATGACCACCGAATCGTCGGTGACGGTGATGAGGTTGCCATTCGGGAGCTGGATCTCGAAGCGCCGCTCGCCGCCGTCGTCGGGCACCGTGTACACGATCTCGTCCGGCTCGGCGTCGGGTGGTGGCATCGACTCGTCGTGCACGATGCCGATCACCACCGCACCGTTCACGTCGCCGCCGGCGAACGCGACGACCACGAGGTCGCCGACGCGTGGGAGCGCCGACAGACCGGGGCGCCCCACGCTCACCGGGACCCGCTGCAGCTCGAGCGCGCTGCCCCTCAGCCGCACGTTGCACTCGAGATGCCGGTCGCCGTTCCCGCCCGAGTTGGTCGCGACGTCGGTGACCGTGCCCAGCTCGGCCGTACGTCGGGTGGCGAGCTCCTCGCGGACGACGGCGCGCATCACGGTCAGCAGGCTGCTCATGCCGCCTGCTCCAGACGCACGTGGCTCGCGAACCCGTCAGCGCGGCTCATGCGGTGTTGCACGTCCGCCACCCGGAACGCCGGCGGCTCGCCATGGGGCCAGTCGCCGACTTCGATCGAATCGCCGACACGCAGGGAGGCCACGCCGCGCACGGCGAGGCGGCCGGTCGCGGCGGCTCGGCTCGCGAGCACCTCGATGCCGCCGCGGAACGTGTCGGCCCCGCTCTGATCGCGGATCGCAGCCGGCACCAGCGTCGGCTCGCCCGGCGCCCCGCCGTCGGGCTCGCGCAGGAGCAAGTGCCACTTGTCGCCGCCGAGCGGGCTCGCAGCGCCGTGCGGGACCACCTGTGGGGTGGGCTCGGCGATCGATCGCACGATCGCGACATCGAGCAGCTCGGCGCCGTAGCGATAGCCGCCCGCACCTCCGAGCAGGCTGCCGGCGGCCGAGGCGGCGGCGTCGGCGAGCCCTCCGAGCGCCCCACCACCACCGGCGACGAGCATCGACAGGGCGCCGTCCGGCTCGGTGGTCAGCTGGCCGCCGACGAGGCGAGCGAGGTCGTTGGCGTGCCGCCACGCGGTGCGGTGCTCGTCGACGTGGTACGCGGCGAGCGGGTCGCCGCTCGCGAGCTCGCCGGTCCTGACATCGGCCTCGCCGGCCAGCGTCGAGATGATGTCGGCGGCCGTCTGGTCGAGGAAGCTCTGCCCGACCCTGACCCGCTGGAGACGGCCGGGTTCGGCGTGGACGTCGAGCCGGACGCCCCACGGCGCACCCGTGGCGCGCTGGACGTCACCGGTGAGCACCAGCTCGTTCTCGCCCTCGTAGCCGAGCGAGACCTCGACCGGCGCGCCCGGCTCGGTCGCCGCCACCGGCGAGTACCAGCTGAGGGCCAGCGTGGCCGCGTCGACCGACGGCCCGCTCCCGATCGACACCGACATCGCGATCAGTCCCGACTCGGGGATCGACAGCGACCGTCCGTCCACGACGATCTCGGCGGTCGGGACACGACTCACGTGAAGAGCCCTTCGAGATCGAGACCCTGCCGTCGCGCCTCGTGCGCAGTGGCCTCGCCGACCAGCTCGGCGAGCTGCGCCGCGAGGAATGGTGCGTGTGCAGGATCGGCGGATCCGAGCTCGTGGAACTGGCTGTCCGGTGCCTGATCGACGCCGCTCTGACGGCCGTCGATGCTCGGGGCGACCCGCTGCGCCTCGACGCCGGACGACGGAGCGGGGCCGGCAGCCACGGGCACCGGCTCGATCTCGGCTGTCGGAGCCTCGTGCCGCTCGGGCGGCGCGGTCGCCGGCCGGGGCTGGTACCGCTCGGCGAGGTCCGCCAGCGTTCGGATCGCCGGCGGCCGGGTGGCCGGCGAGTCGGTCACCGGTGCTGCGCCCGGATGCATCGGCGCAGCCGGCCTGCGCATTGTCGCGTCGGTCTCGCGGTCGTGCGGGATCGCGGCGGGTGCCGGTGCGGCGGCGGTGGGCGCCGACGGCGCCTGTGCCCGGCTGCCGACGTGGCCGCCAGCGGCGGCGCCGACCCGGCGTGCACGTGCCGAGGAGCGAGCGGCGGCGAGCGGGCGTTCGAGCGGGCGTCCTGCGGCCGAGACGACGACCGGGCCGGTGGTCGTCGGGCGGGTCGGGGCTGCGGCGAGTTGCGTGGCGTCGCCCGAGTCCGACGCGGCGGCTGCCGGCCTCGACAGCCGGTCACGCGCCGCAGTGGCCGGCGTCACGTCGGGTCGGTCGTGGCTGCGGCGACGTGCAGCAGTCGCCCGCCCGCCGATCGGGGCGGCGTGCGGACGCACCGGTCCCGGTGCCGCTGGGCGGGGAGCGGCGGCGGTGCGCTCGGGCACCGGTGCGGGTGCCGCCAACGACGCCCGGCGCAGGAGCTCGTCGGGTGCGTCGACGGCAACTGCGTCGGTCGTGGTGAGCGCCAGCGCCAGCCGGTCGTCGACGTTGCGCATTGCGTGGACCCACGTCGGCAACGTCCCGCCGAGCGCGGCCAAGGTCGCGCGCCGCTCGTTCTCGGCCAGCAGTGGCTCGTCGCCGACGCGCAGGCGCGACATCACGCGATGGCCGGCCATCGCGGCGTCGAGGCGCGGCGGGCCCGTCAGGCGGTGGGCGTATCCCACGGACCTCCACCCGTCTTGAGCATCTCCAGGTAGAGCAGCACCTGGCCGATCGTCAGCTGAGCGCACTCGTCGGGCGTCCAGCCGAACTCGCGCGACAGCGTGAAGCACGCACGCGCCATCGGCGCCTGCACGGCGTCGCTCAGCTCGCCGTCAGCGAGGTGGAGCCCGCTGATGCGGTTGACCTCGCCCAGCAGGAACTCGACGAGGCCGGCGTGAAGCCGCCCGACCTGTTCGACGCTCAGCGCCGGTTCGACGAGCGCCTGCTGCACCATCAGCACGCTCGACAGCTCGTTCGAGTCCGGCGCGGCCTTGGCGACGCGTTGCAGGTCGTTGAGCTGCAACGGTCGCAGCACGACCGTCGCCGGCCCCTCGACAGGGTCGGCGCCGTCGGACTCGCCATCCTGCCCGCGGCGCGCCGGGGTCAGGATCGACGGCGGGACCTCGACGGTGAACGTCGTGTCGCCGCCGGCCAGGAGCGCTTCGGCGGTGATGGTGCTCACCCGTCGCTCATTCCGACTCGTCGACGGCACTGATCCAGAGCGCCTTGAAGGTGGCGCCCTCGAGCACGAAGTCGTCCTCCGGCATGTGGTGGCTCCAGCTGTCGATCTTCACGCCGTGGATCGCGATCGTCGACGCCGTGCCCGGCTGGGCCGGGTTCTCGTGACGCAGGGAGAGGTTGAACGTCGGACTGACGAACGCGCCCGCCGGGCGCGTGCCGGCCGCTCCCTCGCCGAGCATCAGCCGGAGGAGGGCGCCGTTCACGTAGGCGCGGCCGATGCTGCCCGACACGTTGACGTTCCCGTAGCGGACATCGGTCGGATACCGCTGCCCGATCTCGTGGAACGCCTTGACGTCGGACACCACCTCGACGCGAACGTCGGTCGCCCGCCCGATCGGTGTGAGGCCGAACTCGTCGGCCACCACGGCCGCGGCGTCGCCTTCGACGCCCGATTCGACGGCGACGCTGATCGAGCCGTCCATCCCGGTGTACACGCTGGTCATGTTGATCTCCTGTCTGAAGCTGGACGGTCGGTCACTGGAGGTTCATCGTGACGCGGACGAAATCGATCGAGAACGTGGGCAGGAGGGTCATCGTCACCTGCGCGATCCCCCGGATCTCCTGCTGTCGCGTGGCGGTCACGGAGAGCTCGTAGGACACGAGCATCTCGTCGAGCACCATCTGCGACAGGAAGCCGTCGAGGGTCGCCTGGAGTGCGGACCTCACGCGCGAGTTGTTCAGTCTGCCGATGTACGGGTCGCTGCTCTGGCGCACACCGGCCTTGGCGAAGTCGACGATCCGCCGGATGCTGATCTGCTTGAAGGCCCCGGTGTCGGTCGTGATGCCCTTCACCACCTGGAAGCCGAACTTGCGGCGCACCAGCAGCATCCGGTTCTGCAGCAGGTTCTTGTAGGCGGTCGACGTGTAGTGCGGCGTGATGTTGTCGACCGCCAGCGTCTTGTTGGTGAGGCTGACGTGCGGGGCAACGGTGGCGAGGCGGCCTGCGACGACTGCCGCGAGGTAGCTCGCCGGCAGGTCGACGACCGCCCTGGCCGCAGCATCCGTCGTGACGAGGCCCGGTCCGACCAGCACGACGCGGTCGTCGGCGATCGCAGTCGCCTCGGCGAGAGGTGCGCTGACGTCGGTCGACGTGCCCGCGTCGGCGACGCCGAGCACGGCGATCCGCTCGTTGCCCTCGTTCTCGGTCCGTTCGAGGTGGCCGGCGACGACGCCGCGCACCGCGCTCGACCCGAATCCCGCGACGAGCACGAGCTGGACGGGCTGGTCCTCCAGCACGGCGAGGCCGGCGCCGACGTCGATGCTGCTGACGACGGGCTCGTCGGCGCCGCCGGCGAGCGGTTGCGCCGGGTCGAGCGTGGCGAACCCCGACGTCCCGTTCGACACGGCACCGACGGTCACGAGGCTCGACGTCGCCATCGCGGCGTGCACTGCGGCGACGTCGGCGCCCTCGAACGTCTCGGTGACGTTGCGGTACGAGAGCGAGAGCTTCCAGTTCGCCGCGCCGGGCGCGCCCTCGTCGACGATCTTGACCGTGATGAGATCGCCCCAGCTCCCCTCGTCGACGGCGGTCAGGGTGAACGCCGCCGTGCCGCCGTCGGTCAGCAGGTCGAGCGTCGCGGCCGACGGGTCACCGGCGGCGATCCGCACCGCGTACACGCTGCGGGCCCCGCCGCGAAACGCCTGCTCGAGGGCACGGGTCAGCGTGAGCGGCGATCCGGCGACGTTCGGCGAGACGAAGGAGTCGTAGGCGCCGAACAGGTCGAGGGCCTCGGCGTAGCTGCCGATCGCCCGCACCTCGTTGCGTGGGCCGCGAGCCGCGGTGCCGACGATGCCGATGTTGCCGGTCGCGATCGCGCCGGCGCTGATGAGGCCTTCCGACCGGACCTCGATGTACGTGCCGGGAAGGATCATCTCGGCAATCGACTCGCTCATGGTGAGCTCCCTTCGCTGTGTTGGGTTGTCGGCCTCGATGCCGCGGGGCGCGTCATGGGACCGGGACGGAGAACAGTTCGGGGCCGAACGTGGAGGTCACGTCGACCGTGCGGATCGGGCCGCCACCGCCACCGAGCGCGACGAGCTCGACCTCGGCGTCGATCGCGTAGGTCAGACGGCGGCGCCGCCCGTTGCCGTGCGTCGCGAGCGGCGGTTCGATCTCGCCGAACTCGACGGGTGCGATGCTGACCAGCCCGGCGATGCCGCCGCGGCTCGCCGGTACGAGCGCCGCGTCGGCGAGCCGGCTCACGTCGTCGACGGACGTGTCGTTCGCGCCGTACACGTCGACGACGAGCTCGCCACGAACTCGATCGAGCGTGACCTCCCACTCGCCGATCGAGTACGCGACCGACAGGAGGCCCGTCGACGGCAGCGGATCCCCGAAGACCACCGTGCCGAGCGCCGGGGTCGCCAGCGCTTCCCCACTGCCCGGCGTGGCGGACGTGACGGTGACCGGTGTGCCGTCGATGTCGATCGAGATGTCGTCCCCCGTCAGGGTGTCGACCTCGACGCCGTCGGCGGCCACCGCGGGGCCGAATGGCAGGAACAGCGTGAGGCGATCCGTCGAGACGAGGTCTGCGGTGGACCCGTCGAGGAACGTCGCGACCGGGTCGGCGAGGTCGATCGAGCGCTGGACGGGCAGGGCGCCGGTCCGGCTCGGTGCGGGACGATCGCCGATGCCGTTCATCGGACGCTCGAGTGCCTGGGCGTGCAGCACGATCGAGGGGAGGTCGGCCGCATCCACCGGTGCGGCGACACCGACCGTCGCAGCGGGCGCGCCGACACCGATCGCCGTGCCCAGCCGGTCGAGGAGCTGCGGGACGCTCACAACCCGAGGGCCCCCTTCACGCCATCGAGCAGCGCAGGCACCGCGTCGACCTCGGCGGCGACGGCGTCGAGCGCCGGCATGACCGGCGCGACCGGGTCGCTGATCGAGGGGAGGGCACCGAGCAGATCGGGCAGCTCCAGGCCGTCGAGCAGGCCGGCCGCGAGGTCGCTGAGGTCGGGGAGCAGGTCGGCGCCGAGCTCGTCGAACGGCAGCGGCGGTTCGGGCGGTTCGACGTACTCGCGCAGCGTGATCGAGTAGTGGCACTCGCCGTTGCTCGCGGCGCGCTCGGACACCTCCAGGCCGACGATCAGCACCTCTTCGAGCTCGGTCGCGGTCGTGATGTCGGCGACGAAGGTCACGGGTTCACCGGCGAGGAACCTCTCGCGGACGGTGCCGAGGAACTCGTCGCGGGCCTCGTCGCCGAACAGCGATCCGATGAGGCGAACCTCGAGCGACGAGGTACCCAGGTCCTGCTGCAGGTCGCCGCGCAGCCCGGGGACGGGCAGCACAGCGACCCGCTTCGACTCCACCGCCTCGACGGACGTCAGGTTGGGCACCTGCCAGTCCGCGATCATCGGCCGCACGATCATGCGGAACAGTGAAGGTGCGGCATCGTCGTCGGACCGTCGCGGTCCCGTCGCGCAGCCGTCGACGGTCGGCGCAGGCCGGCGGTGACGGGCTCAGCGGCTGGATCCGGCGGCGACCGGGATGCCCTGCGCGGCGTGCTCGGGGCAGCCGCGCCCGCGTTCGGCAGCGACCGCTTGCATGATCGACGCCAGGTCGAGCGACGGCTCGACGCCGAACTCCTCGCGCAGCTCGTCGCGGTACCGCTCGAGCTGCCGGCGCGCCTGACCGAGGCTGCCCTCCCAGCAGTACGCCCACAGCAGCACCCGCTGGCTGCCCTCGCGCAACGAGTCGGCAGCGCTGAGGCGGATCGCGACGTCGAGCGCTTCGGGGATGCGACCGGCCCGCACCAGCGCGTAGGCGAGCGCCTCCATGAAGTGCAGTTGCAGCTGCGTGAGTCGTTCGCGTTCGGCGATCACCCAGTCGTCGTACCAGCCGGGCAGCAGCTCGGCGACGAACGCCCGCCGATCGACGTCGACCGCGGCGCTCACATCGAGGCCTCGGTGCACGAGGTCCCAACCCGACTGCTGCAGATCGCGGGCGTCGACGGACACGTCGTCGCCCAGCTCGATGCAGCTGCGATGCACGCTGACGAGGTCGACGCCCGTCGGGGCGTCCATCCGCCAGATCGACGACCGCAGGTTGGCAGCGGCTCGCTCGTCGGACTTCTCGGGCCACAGGATGGCCGCGACGAGCGAACGTTCCTGGGGCCCGTCACTCAGGGCGAGATAGGCGATCAGGCGCCGCGTCGAATCCGGCAGATCGATCGCGATCCCGTCATGGGACACGCTGAACCCGCCCATCAACCGGACATGCGTGCCCGTGGAGGCCGCTCTCGATCCTCGATCTGCACTCGCGCCGTGTGCCATGAGATCCCACTTCCTCAGGCCGTGATGTGCGTCGGTCCCCGGCTCCCCCACCGACGGTGGCGTCATTGTGGCAGGCACGATCGAGGCTGAGTAGGGGAAATTCGCGCTGTCGGTGTGATATCGACGTCAGCAGTCCCGCGACGCGCGCACGGCGTCCACACGACTCCGTCGCGACGCGACGCGACGACGATGATGACGTGACGAGCGCACCGGGGGAACGTGCCGCACTGCTGTTGACGGTCCGGCGAGCGGGCTCTGCACCGCTGATCTCGATCACGCCCGCGTACGAGCCGTCGTCGCTCCAGGAGCGCCTCAACACGACGAGCACGGCCGAGGCCGTCGCCTACATCAGCCGCTGGTTGGAAGCGCAGACCTCGACGCTCGACGAGCCGGACCCGGAATGACCG
>JAAUYD010058106.1_pt1 | contig 26166 bp, 22 predicted proteins | sample 7278101 | NCBI WGS metagenome assembly JAAUYD01 (sample SAMN14350128, study PRJNA611818) | marine sediment metagenome | isolation source: surface marine sediment (0.6m) | place: French Polynesia: Moorea | collected 2018-08
GCGACGGCCCTGTCGCCCCATGAAATCGGTCATCAGCGCTTCGGGCTTTCGGAAGCCGCGGGCGGTGGTGCCACCCTTCGCGATGCACGCTTTGTCTACTACAAACCCTGGAACTGGATCATTACGGCCGAGGCCGATACGGCAGAGTTTACGGCCGTCGCCAGCAAACTCTCCAAGGTTGGCCGCAGCAGTACCCTTACCATCCTTATGGTCGCAGTGTTCGCCCTGGCCGCCACCGCCGCGATCTGGGTTGTCATTGCCAACAGCATCGTCAAGCCCATCGCCGACACGGCAGAGAGCCTCAAAGACATCGCCGAAGGGGAGGGCGACCTCACCAGGCGGCTGACGGTTTCGGCCAAAAACGAATTGGGTGATCTGTCACACTGGCTCAATGTCTTCCTCGAAAAGCTCCAAGGGATCATCCGACAATTGTCAGAGAACGCCGGGTTGGTGAACCAATCCTCCGAGCAGCTCAACGGGATCGCCAACCGCCTTGCCTCCGGCACCGACGACACCTCCCAGCGCACCGAGAATCTGAATACGGCAGCCGAAGAGATGAACGCCAACCTCACCAACGTGGCCGCGGCCATGGAGGAGTCCGCCACCAACACGTCCATGGTGGCCACCGCCGCAGAAGAGATGACGGCCACCATCAATGAGATCGCCCAGAATGCGGAGACGGCCCGTGATATCTCGGGCCGGGCGGTGGATCAGGCCAAGGGCGCCTCCGATCAGATGGCCCACCTGGGCCAGGCCGCCATGGCCATCGGCAAGGTGACCGAGACCATCACCGAGATCTCCGAGCAGACCAACCTGCTGGCCCTCAACGCCACTATCGAAGCGGCCCGGGCGGGCGAAGCGGGCAAGGGCTTCGCCGTCGTGGCCAACGAAATCAAGGAGCTGGCCAAACAGACGGCCGGGGCCACCCTCGACATCCGGCGCCAGATCGAGGGGATCCAGACCACCACCGAGGGAACGGTGACGAGCATCAACGAGATCACCTCCGTGATCACGCAGGTCAACGGGACTGTGGCCACCATTGCCACGGCGGTGGAGGAGCAGTCTACGGCAACCAGCGAGATCGCCAGCAACATCAGCCAGGCCTCCCAGGGGATCCAGGAAGTCAATCAGAATGTCAGCCAGAGCAGCGCGGTCTCGGCCGAGATCTCCGAGGAGATCGCCAGCGTCAACCAAATCACCACTGACATCGCCAACAGCGGCGGCCAACTGCGTCAGAGTGCCGGCGAACTGCAGCAGATGGCGGTGGCCCTCAACGGGATCGTGGGAGCGTTCAAATACTGATGCCCAGCGCCCGCAATGGGCGATCCAACACTCAACAGAAAGGTCCGTCCCTGGGGGGCGGGCCTTTCTGTTTTTTTGGGTGCCGTCAATCCTCCGGTCGTTGACGCCGACAACGGGAGATGCTGGCAAGGTGGATCGCGGTGCACCGCTGGGCGCTACATGCCAATTGACTCCATCTGGGCTTTCTCCTATAGTGCCCCTCATTTCCTGCCGCTAGGCACCTTCATCCGGTGAGGTGGTCTCCATGCCTTCGGTCAATCGCAAAAAGATGATGGCGCAGGTCAAGCGGGTGGTCGTCAAGGTGGGCTCCGGGGTTCTGACCCGCCGGAACGGTCTCAACCTCAACGTCATTGACGATCTCTCCACGGAGATGAGCGCCCTGAGAAGCAAGGGGATCGAACTCATTTTGGTCTCTTCGGGGGCCATTGCCGGCGGTTTGCGCAAGGCGGGGCTCACCAAGCGGCCCGTTTCGGTCTCGGAGCAGCAGGCCCTGGCCGCCATGGGCCAGAGCCGCCTCATTCAGGCTTATGAGGATGCCTTCGGACGTCACGGCGGGACGGTGGCCCAACTACTCCTCACCCGCGACGACCTTACCCACCGGCGCCGCTACCTCAACGCCCGCAACACCCTCCGGACTCTGCTGGCCTGGCGCGTGATTCCCATCGTCAACGAGAACGACACCGTGGGCACGGACGAGATCAAATTCGGCGACAACGATAACCTGGCCGCCTTGGTGACGACCCTCACCGAGGCCGACCTGCTCATCAACCTCACCGACATCGACGGCCTCTACGACAAGGACCCCCGCGAACACGCCGATGCGACCCTTATCCCGATGGTGACCAAAATCGATCGCCGCATCACCCGCATGGCGGGCGCCATCCCCGGTTTCCTCGGAACCGGCGGCATGGGCAGCAAAATCACGGCGGCCCGCAAGGTGGCCATGGGCGGGGCACCCACCGTCATCGCCAACGGCCTCCGGCCTCACGTGATCAAGGATATCTATGCCGGCCGCCGGGTGGGCACGCTCTTTCTCTCCAACGATGTCTCCCTCTCGCGGCGCAAGCACTGGATCGCCTTTACCAAAGCGCCCAAAGGGGAACTGACCATCGATGCCGGGGCGGAGACCGCCCTGCTGCGCAACGGCAAGAGTCTTCTGCCCAGCGGCATTCAGGCGGTGGCGGGGCGCTTCAGCATGGGGGATGCCGTGGAGTTGAAGGATGCCGCTGGGCGACGCCTGGCGGTGGGAATGGTTAACTATCACAGTGGCGACCTGAAGAAGATCATTGGCGCCCGTACCGCCGAGATCGAGGGGCTGCTGGGCTTCAAACACGATGACGAAATCATTCACCGGGACAATATGATTCTGGCCACCGAGCTGGAGGAGGAGTAGCGATGGAGCTGAAATCGCAGATGAGGCGGATGGGAGTGGACGCCCGGGCGGCCGCCCGAGAGCTGCGCGGCGTCAGCAGCGACGCAAAGAACGCCGCCCTGCTGCGAATCGTTGCCGAGCTCAACACCCGCCGGGACGCGATCGTGGCCGCCAACCAGAAGGACCTTTCCGCCGCCAAGGAGAGCGGCATGGCGTCTGCCATGCTGGATCGCCTGACCCTCACTGATGCGGTCATTGACGGCATGGCCGCGGGGGTGGCTGAGGTGGCCGCCCAGGAGGACCCGGTGGGGGCGGTCACGGAGATGAAGCAGCGCCCCAACGGTCTGATGGTGGGGCGCATGCGCATTCCACTGGGGGTGATTGGTTTCATCTACGAATCGCGCCCCAACGTCACCGTGGACGCCGCCGCCCTCTGTCTGAAGTCGGGCAACGCCGTCATCCTCAAAGGCGGTTCCGAAGCCTTCCATTCCAACCTCGTCCTGGGCGAGGTGCTCCGTTCGGCCCTGGCCGCCACAGGCTTGCCCGAAAAAGCGATTCAAGTGGTGCCGACCACTGACCGCCAGGCGGTGCGTGAACTCATCGGCCTCACGGAGTTGGTGGATCTGGCCATCCCCCGGGGCGGTGAAGGTTTGATTCGCTTTGTGGCCGAAAATGCCCGCGTGCCGGTCCTGAAGCATTACAAAGGGGTCTGCCACGTCTTTGTCGACCGCAGCGCCGATCTTGATCGTGCCGAGGAGATCTGCTTCAACGCCAAGGTTCAGCGCCCAGGTGTGTGCAACGCCATGGAGACCCTGCTGGTCCATCAGGATACCGCCGACCGCTTTCTGCCCGCGATGATCACGCGCTTTCAGCAGGCCGGAGTGGAGCTTCGCGGCTGTCCGGCGACCTGCCGCATCGCCCCCGAACTGACGCCGGCCCAGGCGTCGGATTGGCCGGCCGAATTCCTAGACCTGGTTCTGGCTGTCCGGGTGGTCCCCGATTTCCCGTCCGCCCTGGATCATATCGACACCCACGGCTCCAAGCACACCGAAGCCATTGTCACCAGCGACTACAGCCGGGCCAGACGCTTTCATGCAGAAGTAGACGCTTCGGTGGTCCTGGTGAACGCCTCCACGCGCTTCAACGACGGCGGTCAATTGGGATTGGGCGCCGAGATCGGTATCAACACCGACAAGCTGCATGCCTTCGGCCCCATGGGCGCCACCGAGCTGACCACCACCAAGTTCATCGTCTTTGGCGAGGGGCAGGTACGCGAATAAGCACGTGGCACGCCATCCCGTAATTGACCCGCACGCCCGACGGAGCGCCGCGCTCAGCCGGGCGTCGCGCCGCCCCGGACACCTGCCCCCATTTTGCCCGCATTAAAACGGCCACAATTTTGGAATCCACCAGCTGCCCCCCAGAATGATGATCAGGTTGAGGGGCATCCCCAGCTTGAAATAATCGCTGAACCGATACCCTCCCGGTCCGTATACCAGCAGGTTGGTCTGGTAGCCGATGGGCGTGGCGAAGCAGGCGCTGGCCCCGAAGCAGACCGCCATGATGAAGGGTTTGGGATTGACGCCCAGACCGATGGCGGTGGAGACGGCGATGGGCATGAGAAGCACCGCTGTGGCGTTGTTGCTGAGGAGCTGAGTGCTGAGACTGGTGAGGACCATAAAGCTGCCCAGGATGAAGCCGGTGGGCAGCCCTTCGAAAAACCCCAGGAAGTATTGGGCGTATAGATGGCTGGTGCCGGTTTTCTCCATGGCGGCCCCGAGGGCCAGGGTACCGGCAATCAGCACCAGGACATTGCCTTGGAGTGAGCGGTAGGCATCGCGCATCTGCAGACAGCCGGTCACCAGCATGAGCAAAACGGCGCTCACGGCGGCCACCAGAATGTCCAGGACGCCACAGGACGCCAACAGCACCATGGCGGCAAAGATCAGTGCGGCCACGCCGGCCTTGTGACGTTTGACGATCTGTTGGTGGACCTCCTCCACGACGATGAGATCGCCGCGGGCCCGCAGGTCGTCCATCTTCACCCAGGGGAGTGTCACCAGGAGGATATCACCGGTCCTAAGCCGCATCTCACGAAAGCTGCGCTCACCGTAGTGGGCGCCGCCGCGCTCCACGGCGATGACGTGAAAACGGTCGCTTTGGAGCAGGTCGGTGTCGGTCAGGCGATCGCCCACCAGCGCCGAGAGGGGTGGAATGACGGCTTCCACCGTGATGCGTTCCGCGGCGCCACCGGTCAGATCCATCGGTCCTGTAACATGGGGGAGGGTGGTGGAGTCGGTTTCGTAGAGCCGCAGCAGGTCGCTGGCGCCGCCCTTCACCAGGAGACGGTCGTCGGCAGCCAGGGTCATTCGATCACGGTCCGGATAATAGACGGTTTGCCGCCGGATCACTTCGATCACTTCGATGCTGGGGTGCTGCCGGTTGAAGGCGGCGTCGGGGGTTTGGCCCACCATGGCGCTGTCCGCAGGGATGAGCAGTTCGGCCAGATAGCGCTTGCCACCATCGCGGTTCAACTGACAGGCCGGGTTGTTGTGAGTGGGCATGAGACGGGGTGCGGCCACCAGCAAGAAGAGCAGGCCCACGACGGCCAGCGGTATTCCCAAGCGTGCCAGTTCGAACATGCCCAATGCCTGAAAACCGTAGCGGGCGCTCATGTCGCTGACCAGGATGTTGGTGGACGTACCGATAAGGGTGCAGGTTCCCGCTAAGATGGAGACATAGCTCAGGGTGATGAGGTATTGGGAGGGGCTCTCACCAAAGCGACAGCACATACTGATGAGCACTGGAATGAACAGGACCACTACGGGGGTGTTGTTGATGAAGGCGGAACTGACCGCTGCCGTTAACAATACCAGCAGCATGGCGCTGCGGGCGTTTCCACCGGCGACATTGACCACCTGGGTCGACAGGTACTCCACCGCCCCAGTTCGGATCAGCCCACGGCTGATGAGGAACATCGCCCCCACCGTGATGACGGCCGGATTGGCGAAGCCGGCCACCGCTTCCGCCGGTGAGAGAATCCCGGTGATGGCCAGCAGTGCGATAATGCCGATGGCGGTGACATCCACCGGGAGCTTCTCCGAGATGAGAAAGTAGAGGGCGCCGACCAGTATCACACTGACGATCCAGATCTCCACAGTCACTCCTCATCGCTTTGGGGGTTATCGGAGAGGGACAATTCCGCGCAGTTTTACAATGGTAAGCACCGTGGGCAAAAAACAAACCCGCCCCCCCACTTCAACCTGCCACCATTGTGGTCCGAATTTTTGCCTGCCCCCATTAAGCTCCACCCACCTGCGGTCGATACAAGATTTATCGAACTCATAAAGTCAGCTATCGGTATCTGTCTGCTTCGGATTCCGCGTTCACCTGAGATCACCTCCTCTACCTGCTGCATCGCCACCGCGTCACCAATGCGTGACCATCCGCCACTCTACCGGTTCGCTTCTTAGATAGCTGCAGCGATTTTCAACATCTGTTTCTGTGAAACCCCATTTAAGGAGCGCCTCATGCATCGTTTTCGTTTTTTGCCTGTCCTTTTTGTTCTGACCCTTTTTACTTGCCTGACCGCCAACAGCTTTGCGGCCGACACCGTAAAGATCGGCGTGTTGGCCAAGAATGGACCCGTCAAGGCGATGAAAAAGTGGAAGGCCACCGGCGATTATCTGACCACCAAACTGCCCGGGAAGCGTTTTGAGATCGTGCCGCTCGATTTTGATGCCGTCAATCCGGCCATCGAAGCGGGCCAGGTGGATTTCTTCCTGGTTAACTCCTCCATGTTCGTCACCGCCAAGGTCCGCTATGGCGCCAAAGCAGTGGCCACCATGATCAACTCGCGTCAGGGACAGCCACTGAAAGCCTTCGGTGGCGTGATATTTACCCTCGATGAAAATGATGCCATCACCCAAATCGGCGATCTGCGCGGGAAGAGCTTCATGGCCGTAAAAGCCAGCTCCTTCGGCGGCTGGCAGATGGCGTACAAGGAACTGAAGAAAGCCGGCATCGACCCCAACGCGGATTTCGCCAAAATGGAATTCGGCGGCAAGCATGACAACGTGGTTTACGCCGTCATGAATGGGGCGGTCGAAGCCGGCACGGTGCGGACCGATACCCTCGAGCGGATGGCCGCCAGCGGGGAGATCGATATGGAGGAGTTCAAGATCATCAACACCCAGAAACACGCCGAATTCCCCTTTGTTTGCAGCACGCCCCTCTATCCGGAATGGCCCCTCGCCAAAACGGCCCACACCGATGATGCGCTGGCCGCCGAAATCGTGAGTGCCCTCAAGGCGATGACGGCTGATGCCGCCGCCGCGAAAGCGGCCAAGGTCGTTGGCTGGGTGGACGCGCTCGATTATGCGCCGGTTGAAAGCTTGCAGCAGGCCTTGCAGGTCGGTGCCTTTCAACTCGCCCAGAATTGAACCGCTGGCGCGTTAACGTCGCACGCGACTGCCGCTCACGGGGTCGCATGCGCTGCTTCAAGGGGGGAACCGCATGCAAACCTGGTTTCAGAACCTAAAAAACAGTCTGCGATTCAAGCTCCTCGCACCGCTGACGGCCATCGTCATCCTTGCCTTTGTCGCTCTTTCCCTGGTGATCCTTGCGATTCAGCAAGGTCAGCTGACGCGGCTGGGCGACCAGGTGCGCCAGAGCCTGGACGAACAGCGTGAAATGATGGGGGCGGATCTGAAGGCGATGAACGTCCAGGTGACGAATCGCATGGCGGAGATGGCGGCATCCGCCGGGGCGCTCCTCGACCAGCACACGCGCGACGCCCTGGATGCCGAGAAAGCCCGCCTCCAGCGCGAGATGGAGAAAAGTCTCGTCGACAGCGCCGAAAGCCTCGGCACGCTGCTGGCGCAAGTCGCCCCGAAGGCGATCCTCTCCAACAGTTACACGGACCTGGTGACCTACGTAAAATCCGCCACGGCCAATCCCGATGTGGTCTTCGCCATCTACCTGCGCCCAAACGGGCAGGCCTACACCCGTTACCTGGATCGGTCCCATTCCAAGGTCAAGCACTTCCTCGAGACGGGAAAGGGCAGGCGAAAATATGAGAAAGTGATCGCCGCGGCGCAGCAGGACGATTCGGTCATCCTGGTGAAAAAGCCCCTGGACACCGAGGGAAAGGCCATGGGCAGCATTCTCTTGTGCATCAGCAAGGCCGCCGTTGATCAGAAGATTGCCGCCCTGACTGAGCGTTTCGACGCCCTGGTGACCTCCAACGGTGAGGCGATAACCACCACCCTGACGGAGGAATCCGAAAAGGTGACCACTGCGATCGCTGCAGCAGTGGGGTCGCTGGAAGCCAAAAGCGGCGGCATGATTCAGTCCACCCGCGATATCATTACCCACGCCAGCGAGGCGGCCAGCAGCGACATTCAGAAAGTGCTGCTCCTGACGGGTGTGCTTTTTGCCGCCGTACTGCTGTTCTGTGTCGGTTTCTCTGCCGTAATGATGGTGATCCGGCCCATCGAGGCGGTGGCCCGCAGCCTCAAAGATATCGCCCAGGGGGAGGGGGATCTGACCATCCGGCTCGACGCCGCGCGGCGGGATGAAGTCGGCCGCCTGGCCCATTGGTTTAACGTATTTGTCGAAAAGCTTCAGCGAATTGTATCGGACGTGGCCGCCAATGCTACCACCATGGCGGACGCCAGTCAGGGACTCTCCCAGGTGTCCCAAAAGCTGTCCGGTGGCGCCACCACCATGTCCGACAAAGCGGATCATGTCACCACCGCATCGGAAGAGATGAGCGACAACATGCGATCCGTGGCCGCCGCCAGCGAGGAGGCCGCCACCAATATCAACATGGTGGCGACGGCGACGGAGGGGATGAGCGCCACGATCCACGAGACCGCCCAAAATTCAGAAACAGCGCGGACAGTGGCGGACGATGCCGTCGCCAAGGTGACCCAAACGGCGGATAAGGTCTCTGCGCTGGGAGAAGCGGCCGCTGCCATCGGCAAGGTCACCGAAGTCATTACAGAGATATCGGACCAGACCAATCTGCTGGCCCTGAATGCCACCATCGAAGCCGCCCGGGCCGGTGATGCCGGCAAGGGATTTGCCGTGGTGGCCAACGAGATCAAGGAGCTGGCCAGTCAGACGGCCGGTGCCACCAGTGACATTCGCACCAAGATCGAGGGAATTCAGACCTCCACCACCGAAACGGTGGCCGACATTGCGGCGGTCTCCGAGGTGATCAAAGCGGTCAACACCACCGTTTCCAGCATCGCGGCGGCCGTGGATGCGCAAAATACCACCACCAGCGAAATCGCCACCAATGTGGCCCAGGCGTCCCAGGGCATTCAGGAGGTCAGTCGGAGTATCGCCCACACCTCCTCCACCGCCGATGCGGTGGCGGGCGATATGGGGGTGGTCAACGATGAAGCGGCCCAGATCAACAGCAACAGCGGCGTGATCGAGTCACGTTCCCAGGAACTGGCGACCCTCGCCGAAACGCTCAATCATCTCGTGGGACAGTTTAAAGTGTAGTCCCAGGGAGACCGTCTATTGGAAATGATCGGCAAGCCCCCATCCGGCCGATCCACCGGCGCCACCGCCGGTGGATCGGCCGCTTTCGTTTGACCCAGTGAGGCGCATTCGCGTATAGGGTATTGCCGAAAGAACAAGCCGCCTGCGGCCGATCTTGCCCGATGCGACTGGTGGCGGTCGATACCCTGCAACCTATGATACCTGTGCGCTATTGCATTCCCTCGGAACCTGTGCGCCATGTAACCGTCATCAAGCGCAGCCGGTTCATCACCACGCTTAACCGGGCTGCCTCACCGGAGGCTGCCCGTGAGCGCATCGCCGAGGTGCGGGCAGAATTTCCCACAGCCAACCACAACTGCTTCGCATTTGTCGCGGGGCCACCGGGTGAATCTCGCCGCATTGGATGCAGCGATGACGGCGAGCCTCGGGGAACAGCGGGCAAACCGATGCTGCAGGTGCTACTGAATTGTGGCGTGGGGGAGATCGTGGCGGTGGTGACCCGCTATTTCGGTGGCACCAAACTGGGGAAGGGGGGGCTGGTCAAAGCATACACCCAGGCGGTACAATCGGCACTTTCAACACTGCCGACAACCGAGTGGCGGGAGCGGGTGTCCATCAGCATCTCCTGCAGCTATGCGACCTTACATCTTCTGCAACACCGCTGCCGTCAGTTCGACGCCCTTATCCGTGACACCCGTTTCGGGGAGAGGGTCACAGTGACGATTGAAGTGGCGGTCCACTTGCGTGAGGCGCTGCTGGAGCATCTGCGCGTAGGTCGCTGAAGCGCACCCGCCAGCGCTTCCCGGGGGCCCTTTAGATGCCGCTGGTATTCGACGCAATCGCTGCGTCGCCGGGCAGATCAAGCGGTTGGAAGAGGAGAATCCAATGGCTGCCTGCGGGTCCCGGTGCCAGCCGGGTGCCGGTGACGCGGTAGCGACCGGCGGCCAGGTTGATCTCAAGGTGCCAGAGCGGTTTTCGGGCATCGCGCGCGGCCGACAGGGCTTCCGTCACCTGTTCCGGCCACACACCGCTGCAGCCTTGACCGGCGAGGCGAGTCTGCAGGCCGGGGAAAAGTTCGACAGCAGCGGGGTTGCAGCGCATCAGCCGATCGCCGGCGTCGATGACCACCAAGGGGGCCGGCAGCTGATCGAGCACCTGGTGACAAGCCTGGTTTTTTCGGCTGGCCGCCAATGCTTCATGATATTTCAGGGCGTGGTAGAGTTCGAGCTTGAGGGCTTCCGAGTTCCAGGGTTTAAAGAGAAACTTGTAAACCTGGCCGTCGTTGATGGCCGCCATGATGGCCTCTTCGTCGGTATAGCCGGTCAAGATGACCCGCACCACATCGGGGTATAGCAGCTTCACCTGGAGAAGTAATTCGGTGCCCATCATATCCGGCATCCGCTGATCGCTGATCACCATCTGCACGGAGTGGGTTGCCAGCAGCTGCAAGGCCTCCATTGGGCTGGTGGTGGTGAGCACGTGGTAGGGCTCGTGATGAAGCACTCGTTTCAGGGCACTGAGAATGTTGGGCTCGTCATCGACGATGAGGACCGTCGGTCGCCCATCGGCCGAAGGATGGGATGCGGATGGAAAAGCTTGCGGGTCCGCCAAACCCGCTTCTGTCAATTTGTTCATTGATCGCTTCCGCCGCTGCCGAAGCCGCATTCGCGGTTTTGGCAGCGGGCCACAGGTTCTTGGTTTTAAGGTTGCCGATGCTACCACTCTATATCGGCAATTTGCGCTGCAACATGATCGCTCCTCCCGTCTCGGCGACCCTTTTTCACCAATGACGTCTCGGGACGCTCCTCCCTTTTCTGCGACACCTTCCCTCCGCCGGATGCTGTTGGGATCGGTGTGATTGGCCGTCACTGCTGTGAGTGCCTATTGGGGGTTCCATGGTAGGGTGTTGCCATCACTCGTCCCTGCCGCCGTCTGAATCGCCAACGAATCCAAAACACTATGATTGAAGTTTGTTACGATCCGAAGGGCACGTATTTTTACCCCAGCTTGCGGATGAAGGGGTTGTGACTATCTTCTTGCATGTTTCGATGGTGAATGCTTCAACGGGAGGTCCCACTTGACGACAGAAAGTATTCGGGCAGACATACATTTACTTCCACAGCGTCGTGGAATTACTACCAGCATTTAAGAGGAATCCGCATCCGCTCACACAGCGATGCGGGAAACCAATATTTTCCTCCAGACGAAAGGAAATCATCATGAACGCAAACCATGCGGAAGAGCTATATGTTAAGGTGAAAGATACGGATGGCGCTGAACTGGTGTGCCCCTACGATACCGTAACGGTAACGGGCCGTATCCGTGAGTCGGGCTTGGACGATTGCATCGAGCAGGAAGTGATCGGGCGATACGCCGGCAACATCAAGATCGTCGAGCCGCTGACACAGTGATGAACGGATTTATCCTTTGGGCCAAGTGTGCTAAAATAGATCCAGATCGCCCTGGACGGCACACAGGGCCGCAGCAACCGCGATGTCGCCTCGGGCCCTGCACCGATGATTTGGCGGTGCGCGGACACATCGCGGTCGCTGCGCCAATTGTCGCATATTCTCGCTCCTATCACTCTACTGCACCTCACCTGTTCGTCCACTACCAACGGACGGAACTGGTGGGGACTGTTTCTTTCACGCTAACATAGGAGACGGTCATCCATGCGTATCGCCATTGTCGGTGGCGGTGTGGCCGGCATCGTTGCCGCTCACTTGCTTCAGCGTAAATTCCACGTTTCCCTTTTCGAAAAAAACGATTACGTCGGTGGACACACCCACACCATCGTCGTACCGAGCGGACCGGATACCGGAACGCCGGTGGACACGGGATTCATCGTCTTAAACGATCGCACCTACCCCATTTTGAACCGCTTTTTCGATGCTCTTGACGTCACCTTACGCAAAAGCGACATGTCTTTCAGCTTCTACGACGAGAACACCGGCCTGCAATACGCCAGCAGCAACCTCAACACGCTCTTCGCCCAACGACGCAACCTGTTGGATCCCGGCCACTGGCTCATGTTGGCTGAAATTCTGCGTTTTAACCGACGCGTCCTGACCGGTTTGGATGGCGGGTGGCTGGACGCGCTAACACTGGGCGACTTTCTGATGCGCTACCGGTTCTCCGACCGGCTTCGGGATCGTTATCTTTACCCACTGGTCGCCGCCATCTGGTCCGCGCCCGATCTGGAAGTGGCGCAGTTCCCGATGCTCACCTTTGCGCGCTTCTTCAGCAATCATGGACTGCTGAGCATCTTTCGGCATCCGCAGTGGTACTTCGTGGCCGGTGGCAGCCACGCCTATGTCGACGCCTTTCGCAGTCGTTTCCGCGGGGACGTCTTCACCGAAGTGCCCATCGTGGAGATCATCCGCACCCAGGCTGGCGTCGTGCTCCGGGATGAGGCGGGAGAGCAACACGCTTTCGACCGGGTCGTGGTGGCCACCCATGCCGACGAGGCCCTGCGTCTGCTGAACGACCCTTCCGAAGCGGAACGCCGTCTGCTCGGGGCTTGGCGCTACAGCGTCAATGAAACCATCCTGCATACGGATCTGCGCTGGATGCCGCCCAGCCAGCGGGCGTGGGCCTCTTGGAACGTTATTCGCGGCCGGGGGGCCGTCGTCGAGGCCCCCGTCACCCTCACCTACCACATGAATCGTCTGCAACAACTAGACACCCGACGGCAATACCTGGTAACGCTGAATCCGTTCCGGCCCATCGATCCAGACCACATTATTGCCCGGATGATCTATACCCACCCGATCTATGATTTCGAGAGCCTCAACACACAGACTGACCTTCCCAACCTGAACGGCGTCCGCAACACCTTTTTCTGCGGTAGCTATTTCGGCTATGGATTCCACGAAGACGCCGCCCGATCGGGCGCCCAGGCTGCCGTCGCCATGGGGGTATCGGATGAATTCTAAACTCTACACCGGCCATGTGACCCATGAACGCTTCCATCCCGTTCGCCACTATCTCCGCTATCCGCTCTACGTCTACGCGTTTGACCTGGCCGAACTGGCCGCCCTGGACCGCCGCCTGCCCCTGTTTGGGACCAATCGCAGGCGTCCGGTATCCCTACATGACCAGGATTACCTGGCCCCGCGGGCGGGCAGCATCCGAGACAAATTGCTGGAACAGGTGGCGATCCATCTGCCCGCCGAAACGGTCGCGCGGATCGTCATGGTGACCTCGCCACGGCTCATGGGGTACAGCTTTAATCCGGTGAGCTTTTATTACTGCTTCTCATCCGAAGACCGTCTGCTGGCCGCGGTGGCAGAAGTGAATAACACCTTCGGCGAAAAGCACATCTATGTCCTCCCGGTTGCCCGTCCCAACGGGAACGGCTTTCCCGCCCGCTTCGAGGCAAAAAAGGCGTTTCACGTATCGCCCTTCAACACCATGGGGGGAACCTATCACTTCTCCTTCGCCGACATCCGACGCGAACTCGATATCGCCATCGACCTCTACCGCGACGGCAACCACATCCTCAACGCCCGTCTGCAGGGTGTTCCACGCACCCTCACCGCATTGAACCAGGTCAAAACGCTGCTGCGCCACCCCGTGCTGCCGCTGTTGACCATTCCCAGGATCTATCGGGAGGCCTTCAAGCTGCGCTTCAGACGCAACCTCAGCTACCACGACAAACCGGTCCCCCGACATGCCATGACGATCCGTCGACTGCCGCCAACCGGTTTTCAGCGCTGGTGCCGCCGGTTGACGCTGCGGCATCTGGGCCGCGCCAACACGGGCGATCTCAGCATCACCCTGCCGGACGGCCGCCAGCACCGTTTCGGTCGAACCGGTACAGAACCGCGGGCGCAGCTGATGGTCAATGACCACCGCTTCTTCTCCCGGGTCGTACTGGAAGCGGATATCGGTCTGGGGGAGGCCTACATGCACGGGGAATGGGATACCGAGGATATTCCCGCCGTGCTGAGCTGGTTTATTCGGAACCGCGGGACGCAAAAAGATGGCCGGTTCAGAGAATCTCTGCTCAACCAATTGCTGGAAAAGCTGCGCTTTTTAAGCCGGGCCAACACCGTGATGGGAAGCCGCCGCAACATTCGGCAGCACTACGATCTCTCCAACGACTTCTTCCAAACCTTCCTCGATGAGACCATGGCTTACTCCTGCGCCATCTTCGATCATCCCGAGGAGCGGCTGGAGACAGCCCAGCTGCGCAAGTTCCGCGCCATCATTGACAAGGCGCGCCTCTCCGCGTCGGATCATCTGCTCGAGATCGGCTGCGGTTGGGGCGGCTTCGCCATGGAGGCGGTGCGGCGCACCGGCTGCCGGGTGACCGGCATCACCATCTCGCGCGAGCAGTTCGAACTGGCCCGCGAACGGGTCCGCCGGGCAGGACTCCACGACCGCATTCACATTCTTTATCAGGACTATCGCAAGATCGAGGGGCGCTTTGACAAGATTGTCTCCATCGAGATGCTCGAAGCGGTGGGGCACGCCTACTTCGGCGCCTTCTTCAATCAGTTGGACCGGCTGCTGGCACCGGACGGCATCGCCGTCCTCCAGACCATCACCATTCCCGATCAGCACTACGAGGTGTACCGCAGATCCCACGACTGGATTCAGAAGCATATCTTCCCCGGGGGGCTGCTGCCTTCGCTGACCATTTTGGCCCAGACAATGACCCGCCGCAGTCGTCTCATGATCGACCACGTCGAAAACATCGGCAATCACTATGCGACCACTTTGGCACGCTGGCGGCGGCGCTTCGACGCCAACCGCGACACGGTGGCCCGGCTGGGTTTCGACCGCGTGTTCCGACGGAAATGGCGCTATTACCTCGGCAGCTGTGAGGCCGGCTTCCGCACCCGCGTGCTGGGAAATCTTCAACTGGTGTTGACCCGGCAGGGCAATCGGCGGCTGATGGAGTGAGCTCAGGACGGCAACGGCGGGAGACCCAGCATCGTATCCAGCGCGTGGATCAGTTCTCGCTGTGCCGCCATGGTGGTGCGGGTTTTTCCAAAAACATGGGTCGCGCGAAGCTTTCGGTCCAGCCAGAAACGCCCGGAAGCGCGCTGGGCGTCCGGCGCGGCAGCCAGCCAGACGATGGTGTCGGCGCCCTGGGAGGGGCTCCGCAGCCACGCCGAGACCTGATGGTAGAATTTTGGGAGAGCGTCGGCAAGACCGGGCGTATCGACCCAACCCGGATGCATGGCATGCACACCGATCCCCTCCGAAGCGAGCGCTTTGGCCAGATGCTGTGTGAGTATGACCAGGCCTCGTTTGGCGCGTGCGTAGGCGGTGGGCCCGTCATGGCCGACCGCATTGGGGACCAGCATGTCGGCCCGCATCGCCTGCGTGTACATACCGCCGGAGGCCACGTTGATGATCCGTGCTGCGCCGGCCGCCGTCAGGGATGGCTCCAGCAGACGCGAGAGAAGGTAGGGGCTGAGCAGATCGGTGGCCATGGTCATTTCGATGCCTTCCGCATTCAATTGAAAGCGGTTGAACATGGCACCGGCGTTGTTGATGAGCACATCGATCTTCCGGTAACGACGGGTGAGGCGATCGGCCAGCTCGCGCACCTCGCCCATACGGCTCAGATCCGCCACCTCGGTATGAATCTCCCCGCCGCCGCTTTTCCCCATCTCCTCAACCAAATTGGACAATTTCTTCGCGTTCCGACCGACCACCACCAACTGAACGCCTAACCGATACAGGGAGATCGCCGCCGCTTTGCCGATGCCGGAAGTGCCGCCGGTGAGCACCATGGTCCGTCCCCGATAAAGCTGCGAGGCCACCGGCCGCCGGTGTCGGGCCGCTAAAAATCCCAGACGCGTGAACCCGATCAGACCGGGCAGAATGGTCCTGTCCGCCATGCGGGTCCAAGCGGTCAGTTGCGGCGGCCGCGAGGACCCTGTCAGCATGCGCTGCAGGCGATCCACCGCCTTGGCCGCATATCCGGCGAAGAGGCGTTTGCCGGCGTGGTGCGCCAAAAAGCCGGGATCTCGGTCAAACCGCACGTTGGCATCATAGGTCAGGCGGGTTCCGGAAGCGATCGCGTCGAGGCGGATACGATCCTCCACCTGAAAAGTTTCCCCGCGGCCCGCCAGCGTCAGCGCATGCGGCGGGTCGCTGGCGGTGATGGTGTAGGTCATGGGAATTCGTCGCCATCCCAATCGCACCCGGAGGCGGTAGCGACTGCCCGCGGCTGGCGGACCGCTGTCAAGTTTGCGGGCGCTGACGACCCCGGGATCCCACTCCTCCACGTACTCCCAGTGGTTGAGGTAGTCGAAAACGGTCGCGACGGGTTGGGCAATCTCGATATGTCTTGTCTCTTGCCAGTGTCTCTCCATAGGGCAATCGCTTTCTGATGGATGGTAGGCAGTACCTATCTATACGACCCCAAACTTAACCCATTTTCAGAACATGCATGTCGCTTGTCAAATGCGACGCACGAGCTAGCTTATATGGATAGTAAGCTTTGCACGCCGACCAAATTTGCAATGGGGGAATGAGCATATGAAATCAATCACCGTCTATCTTTTGGCCACACTCGTTGTTTTCGCGCCGCCCCTCTCTGTCGCCGCCGTGGATGTGGAGGGGGTTCGATTTGACGCCAGCGTTGATGTCGGCGGCCAACAATTGGAACTCCATGGTACCGGTTTGCTCAGGTATATGGTCTTTATCCGCGCATATGTCGGCGCCCTCTACCTGGAGAGCCCAGTACCGTCGGAGCAGGTGCTGGGGCCGGTTGCCAAGCAGCTGGTGCTGGAGTACTTCCACCCCATCACAAAAGAGGATTTTGCCAAGGCGACCCGCAAAAAGATCGCCGACAATCTCAGTCCAGCGGAATTGGCGGCCCTGTCACCCCGAATCGAAGAGCTGGCCAACCTTTACCAAGATGTGAAGCCGGGGGACCGCTATGCGCTCACCCATGTTCCCGGAGAGGGGGTTGACCTCTCCCTCAACGGGCAGTGGTTGGGGAGAGTCGATGGCGATGATTTCGCCCGCGCGGCTTTTGCCATCTGGCTGGGCGCCAACCCCATCGACACCCGCTTCAGGGATCAGCTCCTGGGGGATGCATGACCGGTTCTCGCCCGACAGGCACCGCCCTCTCGCGGGACCTGAAGATCGCCTATGGATTGCCAGCTTTCGCGCTGGCGGTGGTGGGTATTCCCATCTATGTCCATCTTCCCAAGTTCTACACCGACGTCGTCGGCCTCAACATCAGCTGGGTGGGCGCCATTCTCATGTCGGTGCGCGTGTTGGACGCGTTTACCGACCCTCTCATGGGCGTTATCTCAGACCACTTCCGCAGTCCCATGGGACGTCGGCGACCCTTTATCCTCTGGGGCAGCCTCTGTCTCGCCGCGGCCATGTTTTTGCTGTTTGTGCCACCCGCCGGTGCGGTCGGTTCCAGTCATCTTTGGTTTGGGGTTACCATCGTCGCACTCTTCTTCTGCTGGACGGTGGTGACAGTCCCCTATGAAGCGCTGGGGCCGGCATTAACGCCGGACTACACCGAGCGGACCGCCCTCTTTGCACTGCGTGACGGGCTGCTGATCGCCGGTACGCTCGTGGCGGCCGCCTCGCCGGCCATCATCGAAGCGCTGCAGTCGGATCCGGGAGCGAATGCCGCTCAACGGCAGAAGTTTTTCTGGATTGCTTTGGCCTACACCCCCCTGCTGATCGGCACCTGTCTCTGGTGCGTCCATCGTATTCGTGAGCCGCAGCAGACTAAGCAGGAGGCGCCGGTGCCGGCCCTGCGCGACCTCAAGGGCGTGTTGCGCAATCGCCCCTTCCGAATTCTCCTCTTCTCCTATACAATCGCCGCCATCGGCAGCAATCTGCCGGCGACCTTGATCCTCTTCTACGTCCAATATGTTCTCCAATCGGAGTTGGCCAACCTCTTCCTTCTGCTCTATTTCGCTGCCGGGATCGTGATGCTGCCCGCGTGGATACGGCTCGCCCGGCAGATGGGCAAAAAGAACGCCTGGTTGCTCTCAATGGCGGTCAACACCTGCGCCTTCAGCGGGGTTTTTTTCCTCGGCGCCGGTGATGAATGGCAGTATGCGACCCTGGTGGTGCTGTCCGGTATGGGCTTTGGTGCCACATTGGCGCTGCCCTCGGCCATCCAGGCCGATGTGATCGACTATGACGAATTTCTCACCGGCAGCCGTCAAGAAGGCTGGTATATCGGTATCTGGTCCGTGGTGAAGAAGCTCACCGCCGCCCTCGGCGTGGGAATCGGTCTGACCGTTCTGGGCATGGCGGGATATCTGCCCGGCGAGGATCAACCGCCCGCCGTCATCCAAGCGCTGAAGGTGCTCTACGCGCTCGTCCCCAGCCTCTGTAACGTGGCTGCCTTCTGCGTCGCTTTGGCCTATCCCATCTCCCAGCAGGCCCATCAGCGTATTCAGACGGGCATCGCCCTCCGAAGCAGAGGCGAGGCCGTGCCCGACCCGCTCTCATGATCCCCCGACCGCCGGCAAGCGTCGGGCCCGGCGCAACTTTCCTGAGCGGCACTTCGTGGAGGATATGGCGACGGCAACAAGTGGGTCGTGTGGTCTACTATGATGAGTTTTTATATCACTAACCTATCACTTCGCCCCCATTGCATCTCTTTCCGAAGTGGCAAGTTTACCTTGAAATGGCGGCACCAGGACTGCCTGGAATCGTCTTCATGCCTCAGGAGTGGTGAATAGGAATGAACAGAGACACGACCGGATCGCTCATGCAATATGTCGTCGCCATCGGCGTTTTTTTTATTGTGGATCTCATTTGGATCGGCTGGGTCGCCGCCGACTTTTACGCACGACACGTTGGCGGCATGCTGCGCGAATCGGTCCACTGGGGTGCGGCGCTATCTTTCTACGCACTCTACATCGGCGGCATCGTGCATTTCGTGCTCATGCCAGCAGCTGCCCAGCGCGCTGGCCTGTGGCAAACCGCTCGATCGGGAGGGCTGCTGGGATGTTTCGCCTACGGCACTTTCAACCTGACCGCCCTGGCGCTTCTCGACGGCTGGTCAGCGACCGTAACGGTGGTGGATATGATCTGGGGAACCTTCCTGACAGGGGGGACCGCCGCCGCCACACTTTGGATTACGAATCAAATGCTTCCATCTAATTTGGTGACACGCTCGCCAGCAAGGAGGAAATCGCATGGACACACGAATGGAAGAAGTGTTGACGCACATTGAGAATGCCTACAAAGAGAAAATGCAGCCGGGCGCCCGGCACTACATGGAGGTCAGTCTCGCCGACACGGCCCGCAAACTGGGCTATGCGGATATCGGGGAGTGCTACCGCACGGCGGCCGCCATTATTCCCTTGAAACAGCCCCAGGACGGCATGAAAGTGCGCATCGACGGACGCACCTTTGTCAACTACGCCGAATTTGGATCGGGGATGGCCGTTCCCGGTTATTTCGCCAGCGCGTCCGGCCGAAAATTCCGTACCTTCATCCCCATGGACAGCATGATTTGCAATTTCTGCGAATAGACCCACGCCGTCGCCGTCTAACCGCGGCGATGGCGGGTTTGGTTCTATGCCCCGCCTCTCTATCGACGGCTCACGCCCTCTGTGTCGCCGCCGGGTCCGTCTCGCCCAGGGTCACGATACCCAGATAGCCATCCACCGTAATCTGTTGACCGGTGCGGATGCGGTCCGTCGCCGCCACCACGCCGGTCACGCAGGGCAGGCCGTACTCCCTGGCGATGATGGCCCCGTGAATCAGCATGCCACCGCGTCGCTCCACGATGCCGGCCGCCAGCGGCATGACGAAGGTCATGTTGGGATCCACGCCATCGCAGACGATGATCTCCCCCTTCTTGAAATTGGCGATATCCGCGTGCCGCTGGATCACCCGCGCCCGTCCGCGGGCCAAGCCGGGCCCGGCAGGCTGGCCCGTAATCTGACGGTCCACCACCAGCGGCGGTGGAGTGGTAGCACTGCGCGACGGGGTCTCCCTGTCGCGCTCCAGACCGAGTTCGGTGAGTGTTTCGGCGACCTCTTCGCTGCCAGCGGCGGCACGACGGCGTCCCTCCTGGGCCGCTGCGATCAACTGGGCCTCGATGGCCCCCAAAATGATGTTGTCATCGTCTCTCAGCCGATAGCTTGCCCGTGCCACGGAGAGCAGGGCACGGCAATCCTCGGCCGACGCCAGCGGGCAAGCCTGAAAGAATTCCGATTCCAGTTCTGCGGTCGCCCCCTCCTTCTGTGAAGGGGAATTTTCTTTGGGCAGCTTGGCCATCTCCAGCAGCAAATTGGGCAGGGTGGCATCGTCCGGGATGCAATCGACCGCACCGGTCACCGTGCAACTCAGGTCGCCATAGGTGCGGATGAAGGCCTCGAGGGATCGGCGAAACGGTCCATCCAATGCCGCCCGGCCGCCCGCCGCCAGCGCCTCGCGCCGCTCGGGATGGTCCCGTAATCCGTCGGCCAGCCGCGCCAAGGCGCGGTTGCGCTGCAGACTGAGCAGGTCCTGGTTCTTGAGGAGGGTCATGAAGGCGTATGGATCCTCGGGTTGCATCACCTCATTGTAAATCTGGCCGAACAGCCGCATGCCGTGGGCAAAGGGAATGAAGTCGTCCCAGTAGACCTTGGCCCAACGCTGGTTGATCTCCCATCGGCGCCGGATCTCCGCGGCCAGGGCCGTGTCGTCGAATCCTTTTGGATCCATGGCGGCCATCTCCTGCGCCGCTGCCTGCATCCCTGGAATGAGGTCGGTCTCAATGTGCTGCCGCAGCGTCAGCAGATTCTCCAGACTGCGGTGGAGGCTGAGATACCAGGCGCGTGGATCGCTGTCGCCGTTGGCCGATGGGGCGGCCGCCGTGATGGGTCTGGCTTGCAGCAGCACCAGACGATCGTTGCAGAAGGTCCACTCGATATCCTGAGGAGTGCCTTCCCGTTCGGCCAGCGTGCGACCCGTCTCCCACAACGTGGCCAGCTGGGATTCGTTTAGCGGCGGCTGCTTCTGCAGTTTCGGTGGCAGCGGTGTTAGCGCATCCGCTGCCGTCAGGTCCTGCGGGGATTGCCATCGGTCGCGGGTTTCGGGGGCCGTATGGTCGATGGGGGTGCCGCTGCGCGCGTCGATGATCCAGCGGTCCGGCGAGATTTTGCCATCCACCAGGGGGGGATTGAGTCCGTGCACCGCTTCGACGATGCCCTGCTGTGGCCGGGTGGGATCCTGGGTGAAGAGAATTCCAGAGGCCTCACCGGCGACCAGGGACTGTACCAGTACCGCCATGGCGCTGGTGGCCGTATCCAAGCCCAATTCCTGGCGGTAGAGCAGGGCGGCGTCGGACCACAAGGAGGCCCATACCATTCGGAGGTGCTGAATCACCGGCGTAACGCCGCGCAGGTGGGTATAGGAGCTGTGTAGACCGGCAAAGCTGTGTCCGCTGCGATCCTCCTCAGGGGCCGAAGAGCGAACGGCCACCAGCGCATCGCCGAAGGTCGTCGCCACCACCGCTGCCAATTCCCGCTCCAGCGCCGGCGGCATGGGGGAGCGCAGAAACATGAGCCGGATACGCTGGGACGCATCCCACACCTCCTCCCAGCGCATCTGGGTGAAGACCTTGCGGTGAAGCTCGAGATGGATCTTCTCGCGCAGCCCGGCGTGTTCGATAAAATCGCGGTAGGCGCGGGTGGTGATGCAGAGGGTTGTTGGTACGCGCAGCCGATGCGTCCGCAGTCGGAAAAGCGCCGCGCCTTTGCCGCCGATCTCCTCCGGCCTTCCGGCCGGTAGATGTTCAAGCGCTGTGATCCAGGTCATGGGCAATCCGATACTCGCTCACGTTTTGAAATCGTTCCACCAGGATGTAGCGATCCACGCGGATATCCACGAGGACGCAGCTGGGCGAATGGGCAAAGTCCTCCAGGTAGGGATGGCGTGCCAGGTACTGCCCTCGGACATGGTCCAGCTCCGAAGTGGATACCGCTTCGGCGATCCCCACCGCTGTGACAGCGGCGGCTTGGTGAAAGTCTTCGGGATCGTTGATGCTGTTGTTGATCAGAAGGGCTACGGCTGCGTTGGCCGTGATGTTGGCGAATTTGCGGGTGGTTCTCGGTGTGACGAAATAGAGGTGGTGGCCGTCTCCCGAGGCCGCAAACGCCACCAGACTGGCGTAGGGCCCTTTCTCACCGACGGTAGAGAGCACTCCGAGCTGCTGATGGCGCAGCAGATCCAGAACGGCTTGACGGGTCGTTTCCTCTTGGGGCATGGCCTGACCTCTTCTTGGTGTGTGGGCGTGGGGGGTGTGAACTGGACCGAGAGTCCATCGGTCACGGCTGTGAAGATCGATTTATAGAATAAGATAACCTACCCATCCGAATTATCAAACCCAAAAGGGGCGCCGTACAACGGCGCCCCTTTTGGGTGGTCGATTCGCCGCACCATTCCCCTATATCGAATGCGGCTGCCCGCAGGCGGTTAATTGGCAATGGCACTGCAGTAGCGCTTCAGATCCTGTCAAGGGGTCCATCGAAATGGGCCGCTCTCATTTCTGGCCACAGCGGATGGCGACGCATCCGACCTGCTAAACTTCATAGCACTAATGCACTAATGCTTGAGGCCCTCATGCTTGAGGCCCTCCTCTATGCGGCCTTCATCCTCGCCATCCAGATTGTCTTGGCCCTTGTCGCAGAGGGCCTGGGCAAGCAATTCCATCATCCGGGTGAGGAAAATGGTGAAAAGGGATTTCATGGCATGGACCTTATCTTTAATTCGCTTGAAGTGGCCATAAGGCGTTTCGTTTGCTGTCCATACCTAATATTGGCAAGATCGCTGCCAGCTTGACTTTCAGCCCCACATCGTCCCATATTCAAAGCATTATCGAAGTGTTACCTCTGGTGGGAGCTAACCGTCACCGCACGCCTCGCACAGGGACGGGCGGCAAACCACTTGGGTGCGGGGGATATGCCCCAAGAGGTGTCGGTCCGACGCGAGGTTCCACCGAATGGGAACTCCGCAAGCGGCGCTGCCCGCCGGCCAGCCCGCCAACCGATCCGCCATGTGTCAGATTCCCTTTGCAAATGTGATCCACATCACTGATCGTATTGACCTTAGGATCATATAGATCGATAGTAGAGACGCCCAGTGCCCCCTCCCGCCGTCGTTGCTGAATCTGAGTCATTGCCCTCGAAGGGGCCTTTCCGAAGCTCCCCGGAAGTATTGACAACTCGTACCTCGCGCCGTCCAAGGGCATCTGGTGTCGGGCCCAACGATTCCACAGGTACCTCTCTTTCCAACCGAAAAGCCGCACAGGCGGGACACGTGTCGAGGCGCGCGGCATGGGCTGCCTCCTGCGGTGACGATGACCCGCTCGGCAGATGGCGCTGCGCACACGGAGCACCTCGGAATTTCCGTCTCAGCGCAGTTCGCCTTCGTGGAATAGGGAAGTATCATAGTTGCGATCCGACTATATTTATCAACGGTCATGGTCCATTTAACTACCAAAGGAGGGGATGAGAATGTCGGAACATCACAGCGGTCCAGCCACCTATTGGGAAGCGTACCTGAACCATTTTGAGTATTTTTCGCCGAACGGGGTGCGCGACGGGTGCCATCCCCGGATAATGGAGCACCCGCAGCCGGTCACAAAGGCCATCGTGCTGGTGCATGGCCTGTCGGACTCGCCCCACTTTGTTTCCTCCATCGGCGGCTTCTTTCACAGGGAGCTGGGGTACAACGTCTACATGCCATTATTGCAGTGCCACGGCCTGAAAGACCCGCAAGGGATGGAAACGGTCGAACTGGAGGAGTGGGAGCGGAACGTTCGGTACGCCTTGGATTGGGCCGAGGCAAAGGCGGATGAGATATCCATCGGTGGACTCTCCACCGGCGGCGCACTGAGCCTGCTTATGGCCACTACAAGACCTTCTGTGAATGGCACACTTTACCTTTTTTCGGCCGCCTTGGACCTCGCGGGAGGGCGTACGGGGCTTATCGGGGACATGAAAGAACGGCTGTTGCGGACCTTTCTGGTGGATATTCTCGATCGCAACAAGCCCCTCATCGGGGACAATCCCTATCGCTACAGCCATGTGGACCTGGATGGCGCACGGGAGCTGGCCCGCCTCATCAAGCGCATCGACACCATCGTGCGCGGCTTCAGTCCGAAGAACCCGTTTCCCATGAGAGTGTTTGCGGCCCATTCGGAGGCGGATACGACGGCGAACATTGCCGGGATCGAAGAGCTGCAGGATGCCAGCGATCCAGACCAATTTCACTTTCTACGCTTCCCTGAAAGCGATGGGATCGCACACGCCAGCCTGGTCCTCGAGGAAGGGATAATGGGTATCCAAAAGCCGGAAAAGGAGAACCCAAAATTTGGCGAGATGATGCAGGCCATTCGGTCATTTCAATCTTGAATGGATGCCGATGGATGGCACGCGTCCGAGATTATTTTCGAAGATCTGCAGGATTCGGCCGCCAGCCACAGTGCTGGTGGTTCAAACAGCCCGCGGGTCACCTGGTAAATAGGCGCCGGTCACGCGCTTGTACCCCTCGGAGGTGCGTTCTCCCGGATAGCCGTCTACTTTCACGAAGATGCCGGGGAAGGTGTTGAGCCAGTTCTGCAGGTCGATGGCCCGCGCCACCACGATCGGATCGGTGGGCTTGGCGGTAACATAGCGGCTTACCAGCGGATCGGCGTCCTCGCCCGGCACCGGCTGGTCGGCAAAATCAATCACTCCACCCTCGACCATGCGCCGGAGCAGAACCGCCGCACCGCACTGCCGGGACACCGCCGTATCGGACCACCGTCCGTCGGCGACATATTTGCCGCTGGAGTAGTGATGGGAGAAGCTCCACAGGTAGGGGGAGAGAACTTCGGGGTGAAACCGCCGGTAACCCCAGCCATTGTATTTTTCGAGCTGGTAGAGCGTTCCGGCCATGCTCCAGTCCGTTTGCGGCCCCAGCCGCTTTAGCGCCAGTGCATCGGCGGCACTTTGCTCCCAGGTGAAGGGCGGACTGCCCTCGCGGGGCCGTCCGGCCGGGACGTGAACGGTCCTGGCACTCAGGGGATCTCCGTTGTGGAGGTGTCTGGCGAAATTGAGGCTGGACTCCATATTGTGGACGGCCGCCACGAAGAACCAGGGGACGCCCGTTGTCTCGGTGACGCGGTCATACCGCATCCGGTTGGCATGCAACTTCTCAATGATACTCTCTACCGAAGAAAAGCGGTTGGGCCGAATGATACAGGTGTTGAACAACTCCTCGTACTGCTGTCGCAATGCCGCGGTCAATGAAATGGTCGTCACAGTGGCCTCCTTGGATGGTCAACAACCGATACGCTACTCACTTGAAGCTGTCCAAACGTAAAAGGGGCACCAGCGGATCGGCGCCCCTCATCAATCGAGAGGGCGAAACAACGATCACGCAAAACAACATACAGCGAACTAACCATACACATGGCGTACCTCTCATGCCGCCTGGATCCTACTGGGTATCCTCACTCAGCAAACCATCCCCTTCACCGACCGGCTCTTTCCCAGTCATCAGGTGGAAGAGATTGGGATTCTGCGCGAACCACCCGAGCCGGATCGGTTTTTCATTGCGCAGCAGGTCGACCATCGCCGGCATCTGCTCGAAATGCATGTGACCATAAAACCGTTGACCGAATTGGGTGGGGGCGGTGCAATTGGGAAGCGGTCCCTCCTTGTGGAACTTGATATACGCGTAGAAGTCCTTTCCCATCAGTTGCACACCACCATAATAGTTCTCTTCCCCCCCTACGGACGCCATGTAGCTGTCAATGTTGTACCATTTCCATGCCATTTCACATCTCCTTTTATTGGTAATCAAAAGCGATAAGTCGCAATGAAGGTATCCCTGTAAATTAGTATTTTTCCTCCTTTCTATGTTATTTAGATCGATTGATTAACAAAAAACTGAGCATGATAATTTCACATATAGCTATAAAAAATGAGAGGCTAAGATTTGTGTGTTCAACGTATATTTTTCGCTATTCTATTTCTTGGATTGTTTAA
>JAAUYD010015050.1_pt1 | contig 26148 bp, 19 predicted proteins | sample 7278101 | NCBI WGS metagenome assembly JAAUYD01 (sample SAMN14350128, study PRJNA611818) | marine sediment metagenome | isolation source: surface marine sediment (0.6m) | place: French Polynesia: Moorea | collected 2018-08
CGCGATTCCATGGCGATCGGAGTAGATATATCGAGTAACAATCTAGCAAAAGAATCTTACATTAAAGATGAGGGTTTTGTTAAGTTCGATGCAAAAAAACTGTTTTGTTGTCGTTAAATCACTTTTTCTATCTTTTAATTGAACTATTCTCAAAAACAAATAAAAAAAATAGGAACAGCGCGCGAATGCCACAATCCCTATTTTTATTCAGTCAGGAAATCTTGATTGTTAGAAGTTCATTTCTGCAGCTTGAACTCTTTCGACCTGTTTTTTCTTGATTACTAACAGGAGTTGAGCCAACATGATTAGACCGAGGAATCCGACTAAGAAAGCAACTCGAGTGCTGCTTTGCAAAACAATTTCAGTGTCTTTTTGACCGAATCCACCAACGTTAGGATCTTCAGTCAGAGGTTGGCCTGCGGCGATCGCTTCTCCTTCAGCAACAATTAACTGCGGGCCTGGGGGAATCAATTCCACCACAGAAGCATTTCCTTTATCGATGGTAATTTCATATCCACCAGTTTCTGAAGCCGTAACAGCCGCGATCGTGCCGCTTGCGCTCGCTCTAAACTGATTGTTATTGGTCATATTGCCAGCAGGGCCGATTTGTCCTCTACCTCGGTTAGCACCAACATGGACGGAAAATTTACCAAAATTAACGTTTTTGTCGGTAGCGGGGTTGGGGGAAAGAATTGGGAAGTGAATTCCTTCTTCTGCGTAGACGCTACCCGGTAAAGGCCCGACCATGACGACATTTTCTTGACCTTGTTGGTATTCTTGATAGTAAATTCCACCAACTTTTTCTTGAAGCTCGGCAGGAATGCGATCTTCTGGAGCAATTTTAAAGCCTTCAGGCAACATTAAAACCGCACCGACTTGAAGGTCGCCTTCAGATCCGTCGCCGTAGATTTCTTTAGCTTCAAGATCGTAAGGAATCTTAACTACCGCATCAAAAACCCGATCTGGCAATACCGAGTGAGGAATCTCGATTTCAGCCGCTTTTTCAGCTAAATGACAGTTAGCACAGACAATCCTTCCAGTCGCCTCTCTTGGCGTTTCTGGAGCAGTTTGCTGCGCCCAAAACGGATATGCTGCAGCCGAAGATGGTAAGATTAAATCGCTTGCTAGTAAAAAAGCTAGTGTGGCGATCGCGACGATCCCGAAACTGGCGATCGCTTTGCCAACCTTGCGACAAATTGCTACTATGTTTTCTGTTATCATCTTTATCGCTATTAAATTATAGTTACTTCTGAGTTCGCCACCGATTTAGATGCCCTAAGCGTTTTCGGTGCGAAAATCTTTTTCTGTCCAGGGAGTTAGAATCACTTTCCCATCTTCGGAAGTATTTGCGCTTACGAGGGCTAAGGATTCAGGTGCGGGGCCTCGAGTAACTTTTCCTGTAGCGTCGTATTGCGATCCGTGACAAGGACAGATAAACTTATTTGCAGCGGCGTTCCAAGGTACAACACAACCTAGATGGGTACAGACTGCATTAACTCCATATTCACCAATGGCGTTATCTTCTGTAAGGACGATGTAGGTAGGATCTCCTTTTAATCCTTGAACTAATTCCCGATCGCCGGGGTTGTGAGTGGCAATAAATTCACTGGCAATTACATCGTTACCGAGAGCATCTTTAGCTGTTACGCCACCGCCAGCAGCCCCGCTAGAAGGTGGAATGAAATATTTGACTGCTGGATAAAGCGCGCCTAATGCAACCCCCGAGATCGTCCCGAAGGTCAAGAAGTTCATAAATTGTCTGCGTCCCATATCTGGGACATCTGAAGAGCTAGAAAGTTGAGCCATCTTTAAACTTCTGTCTTACTGTTTACTGTTTTTATTTGCTGCCCCTGTTTGATGTTGGGGCTGCATTTTCTCATTTTTGTTTGTCTTACTCTTTGTCGTCTCGGGCGGTAAGATTGAATCGAGTTCGATGTTTGGATCGAACCATTAAAATATTTGTTACAGAGTTCTTTTTGCCCGAAATTTTGTCGAGTCTGTTGCTAAATTTAAACGAGCTTCAGACTTTTGATAGTTGTTTTTGTGTTTTTTTCCTAAACTCGCCCACAAGTAATATAATTCAGCAATTTAGCTCGCTCGACTGCTTCAGTGACGATTTCTGAGCGATCCCAAACAGCTCAAACCTAGATTAATTAGAGTTTTTCAAGTTTCAACTCTGCCTCGGAAGGTTCGGTTTTGATTTTAGGAAGATTTACACTTTTCCCTTTTCCTGTTACAAATTTTAGTAACAGTACATTTACCGTAAAGGTTTTATTAAATTTTGTATCTAGTTGAAAAGAAATAAAATACAAGCGAGGTGCGATCGTGACAGGACAAGAATTACAAAATATTTTATTAAATAAATGGGGACGCTCTTACGATATTCGTTTGAGAAGAATCGAAGGCCGGATGTTCGTTCAAATTATGTGGAAATATCTCGAAGAAAGATCTTTTCACCTTTCCGAGCGAGAATATTTAGAACATCTCAATGCCGTATCGATGCATTTAAATGCTTGGGGAGGGAAATCCCAGATCGAGCAGTATCTCAAAGAAACCAAGCAACGTCCGAGAATGGGTAAAGTGGTTAACATTCCGATCGCTTTGGGCGATCGCGCTTCGGAATGGATTTTAAACTAAAGTTTGAAAAATTTCATTGCACCAATTCCGCCAAAATAAAGCAACAAAACTGCCCCTCCGAGCAGAGATTGAGTAAAAGGGTCGGTTGAAGGGGTAATTACCGCGCCTAAAATTGCCGCACCTAAAACAACTAAACGCCAATTAGATAGCATTTGTTCGGAGGAAACAATTTTTAATTGGCCTAAAACTAACATTAAAACTGGAATTTGAAATACTAACCCAGTCCCGAACATCAATAACAAAACGAATTCAAAGTAACGGTCGATCGACCAAGATTGTTCGACGACATCCGCTCCGTAATTGATAAAGAAGTTTAGTGCTGCCGGAATTAAAGCAATATAAGCAAAAAATAAACCGACAAAGAATAATATACTAGAGCCGAATATTACCGGGCCTAATAATTTTCTTTCTCTGCGAGTCAGTCCGGGCAATACGAATTGAATGATTTGATAGAGAATGAAAGGACTCGAAATTACCAAAGCACTGTATCCGGCAACTTTAATCGAAACAAAAAAGAATTCTCCCGGGGCTAGTTGGAGAAATTTAACATCTCCGGCAGGTATTTCGAGAATGCTGACGATCGGTCTGACAAAAATAAAGCAAGCGATCGCCGCTAAAACAACTGCAATCAAAGCATAAAAAATCCGCGATCGCAGTTCTTCGAGATGGTCGAATAAAGACATTTCTACTTCGTCGGGAAGTTCGTCTAAATATTCTTGACTATCTTTATCGATCCTATTATCTAATTCAGTGCTGTTCATGTAAGTTGTAATTTTTATACAGTTTATTAATCATTTTATCGAGAGCAAATAGGACAAATATTTAAATAAAGGAAGAATTAAATGAAGGAAGAAGGAAATATTATTTTTTGATTAATAAATGTCACCTTTTTCCTTTGCTCGCAAGCAGTTAAATGCTTTTTTTTGAGAAGCTAATTTCCAGCACGTTGCTCGAATCGATGAGAAATAACATTTAACAGACCTTCAGCAGTGCGTAAAGCCCCTTCTATAAAGCCCTGATAGTCAGAATAGGCCTCGCCACAAATATGGACGTTTTGACGATCTTGGCTGTCATTTGGGAGACTAAAAGATCGCAAACGGTCTATAACTTCCCAAGATTTTACTTCAGGTTTCCAGGCATGGGCCCCACCACCATAAGGTTTTAAACCCCAAGCGCGAATGCCGTATTCGGCGATCGAACTTTCTAGTCGCTCCAATTTCTCTATTACATTAACAGGATTTTCAGGGGAGCTATTTTCGCAGCGTTTTTGATAGGCCGGAAAAAGATCTTTAATTAATTGTTTTTGTTCGTCGCTAATCGGTTGAGAAACTAGTTGCTGTTCCTCTTTAGCAAGTATTTTTGCTTTAATGGGAGCTAAAATAAAGCGGCAAAATCTTGTTGCGAGTCGCTTATCTTGGTTTAATTCTGCGCGATCGTGATTTTGTTCGTCACAGACATAATATTGCCAATATTCTGAAGCTGGGCGATCGGTATATATCAGCACCATACCTTGTCCGTTTCTGTTGTAAACAAAAAAGCCTTCTTTACTAAGATAATAACTGCGAATCTTTGAGCCTTGTTCTGCGCGATCGCAAATAACCCAACCAGATCCGTTTTCTTTTGTTTTTACTTCAATTGCTTCAGGAAGTTCGCAATCGTGCTGGCGGAATTCTTCTCGCATTGCTGGAGATATTTCACCGCGATCGAGTTCTTTTTTGTATTGTTCTGTTTTGTCTTCACTTAGTTGGAAACAACATTCTAGAAAATAGTGCAGTTCTCTGGTCGGAATTAGATCTGCTCCTGTTTGCGGCAGGGTATCCTCATCCCACCAAGGATCGTCGGTGACAAAAAATACTTTCAATAACGGTTTGGCAAGAACTGTTTCTAAGTCTTGTTGGATCTGCTGCGGTAAATATTTTGACAAACCTTGTAAAGGGTATTGGGGCATAGCTAAAATAACTTCTTTGGCTAGCACCTCTTGGGTTTCTCCTTCAAAACAAAGTCTGACTCCTTCATTTTCTGAATGGATTGAAATCAATTTATGTTTTGGTTTTAGGTGTAAATTTTCAAAGCTATTCAGTTTTTCGAGAGTTGCTTTGGTTAAATTTGACGAACCATTTTTAATTCCCACTAAATAGTCATCTGGTTGCAAACTTCTCAGCCACCATATAATCCATTCGATCGCGTTGGGATTTTCCGTGAGTAGATGATAAAAGTTACCAAATTCTCTAATTTTTAGAACTGCTTGATGGGATAAAACGTCGCTTAAAGCATTCCAAAGTCCGCATTTATATAATAATTCTCCGTCTGGTTTGCCATTTTGTCTGGCTTCTTTTCTTAATTTGTCGTAATCTTCTTGAGTATTTCCTAACTTTTTAACTTCTGCTCTCATTTCATCGGCAGACATCCCATTTTGATATTTTCCGAGGACTTTTAACATTCCCATTAACATCAGGTTTACGAGATCGTCTTGCCATCTTTGCTCTTCTTTATCTTCAATTTTGTATTTTACCCACCCCGGACTAGCAGACTGAAATGAGGGAAAAGCAGTACGTTCTACTTGCAATTCATCTAACAATTCCATCAGCAATTTCTGCCCTTTACGTTCGTAACGCATCGGCCCGAATTCGGCGACGAAGTTTTTATTTTTGCCCATTCGGACGGTTTCTATTCTTCCGCCCCAACGGTCTGCCATTTCAAATAAACCTACCTCAATTCCTTTTTCTGCTAGCTTGAGGGCGCAATACATTCCCGATATTCCACCACCAACGATCGCAACGTCCAAGAGGGCCGCTTTTTGCTTTCTTAGCATAAGTTCTTTTCTCGATCTGTAGCTTGAGTACGCGATCGCAGTTTATTGCTTATTTTTTAGATAAGCATTATCCCAAAGGTAGAAAGTACGACACTACGCAAAAGTTAACGCACATTTTTTACTGCCATTTTCTACTTGCGAACCATTAACTTTACTGGTCTTAATCTAATTTTGTACGGGTATAGTTACTCGAGCTTTTTTGATTTGTACTTTTTCAATTTAATTGCAACCTGCTTTTGGTTTGAAATAATGTTTTTTTAGCTGACAAATTACTTGTTGATGGCGATCGACTTGTTTGTATTCGCAAAATTCTGCTTTTTTTGCAGAACTGCATAAAGTCCTCATTGATTCGCCGTGTATTTTGCTCACCGCGCGATTCAATACTCTAAAAAATTCGCAAACTACTTTTGGGCTGCGCCATTCTCGATCTAATTGAAATTTGACAAATTCCAAATTTGCGTATATTGATTTACTATATTCGTTGCACTTTTTTACGTCTACTTCGTAAATTATTTGACCGTCTTTTTCTACTTTTACTTTTAGCTCTCGTTCAAAAAAATTTACTACTACCACGGTTATTTCCCACAATCAATACCTGCTCTCGATCGCATTTTATTTGATGTTTTTACAAATCTTAGATCTCCAAGTTAGTTATTTCAGATCCGCTAAAAAATAGTAAAGTTTTATTATCGTCAAACTCCTATATTAATTCTGGCAATTATTTTTAATGCATAATTGCGTTTTTTTGTCAAGTAGCCTCAAAATTGTAGCTAAAAACATCAGGCTGTCGAGTCGAAGGTATTTTTAAGTTTTAAATTGGATCGATAACGAGATTTGAGGCGGCGATCGCAGTTAAAAAAAAATAAGTAAGATTTCCCTAATTTATCACACTGCTTTTTGTTGTAAAAATCCTACCATATTCGGAAAGCCTTGTAAATCCGTTGTCAAAAAATAGTTTATTTAGTTTTAAAATTATTTAATTTGGGCAGTAAATTTAAGTAGTTATTTAAATTTAAAAACCGAAAGATAGAAAGAAGAAGAAAAACTTATAGATGGGAATTGAAATGCAAAATACTTAATAGTTTTCTACTAACTACCAATTTAGCACCAAAGTTTCGGATAAAATAGCGCGTTAGTCGTTTGTGAGAAAAAGAAAATTATGGGACGAGCCAATAAAGTAGTTTTAGCATATTCTGGTGGAGTCGATACCTCAGTATGTATCCCTTATCTCAAAGAAGAATGGGGAGTTAAAGAAGTCATCACCCTAGCAGCAGACTTAGGACAGGGAGAAGAATTAGGGCCAATTAAAGAAAAAGCCTTAAAATCTGGAGCAAGCATATCCTTGGTAGAAGACGGAAGAGAAAGCTTCATCAAAGATTATACATTTTTAGCGATCGCAGCCAATGCAATGTATGAAAATCGCTATCCCCTTTCAACAGCCCTAGCTCGTCCTTTAATTGCCAAAATGTTAGTCGAAGCAGCGGCAAAATACGGAGCGGATGCGGTAGCCCACGGTTGTACCGGAAAAGGAAACGATCAAGTTCGTTTTGATATTTCGATCGCCGCATTAAATCCAGATTTAAAAATACTAGCTCCAGCGAGAGAGTGGGGCATGAGTCGCGAAGAAACTATCGCTTATGGAGAGCGTTTTGGGATTCAATCTCCCGTTAAAAAATCTTCTCCTTACAGCATCGATCGCAACTTACTTGGTAGAAGCATCGAAGCAGGGCCTCTAGAAGATCCGATGACCGAACCCCCAGAAGAAATATATGCAATGACCAAAGCGATCGCCGCTACTCCTGACGAACCGGAATATATTGAAATTGGCTTCGATCGCGGCATTCCCACCCAAATTAACGGCCAAAATTTAGATCCGATATCTTTAATTACCCAGTTAAATGAAGTGACAGGTAAACACGGTTTCGGACGGATCGATATGGTAGAAAACCGAGTTGTCGGCATTAAATCTCGAGAAATATACGAAGCACCAGCATTGTTATTGTTAATCCAAGCTCATCGCGACTTAGAAAGTTTAACTTTAACTGGCGATGTCACTCAATACAAACGAGGCATCGAAGAAACCTACAGTCAACTGATTTATCAAGGATTGTGGTATTCTCCCCTCAAAGAAGCTTTAGATGGGTTTATCGCAAAGACTCAAGAGCGAGTTTCCGGCACGGTGAGAGTAAAATTATTTAAAGGCAATGCTACTATTGTCGGCCGGCGATCGAATAATTCAATTTACGATAGCGATCTTGCTACTTACGGAGCAGAAGACCAATTCGATCATAAAGCAGCAGAAGGCTTTATCTATATCTGGGGATTGCCAACTAAAGTTTGGTCGCAAAAAACTAGAGGCTAAGATCGATTTACTTTTTTGTCAGTACAAATTGTAAAACATCGGGAGCAAAGGGAGATGGGGAAGCATGGGGAGAAAAAATATTAAACTTGTTCTGACAATTTCAAACTTAAACCCCCTACTCTCTACTAACTACTCCCTACTCGAATGGAATTAGAAATCCTGCTACAACGAAATAAAAAAATTAGGGCGATCGGGTTTGACGATGCGCCTTTTATTAGAGGAACTAAAGATCCGGTTAATTTTGCTGGTGTAGTTTGTGCGGGAACTCGTTTTGAAGGTATGTTGTGGGGAGAAGTAGAAGCTGATGGTTGGGATGCTACCGATCGCATCTCAGAACTACTATTAAACAGCAAATTTTTGCCTCAACTTCACATCCTTTTAATCGATGGAATTTGTTTGGGAGGTTTTAATGTTATCGACCTTCCCAAATTGTGCGATCGCGTCGGCCTTCCTTGCGTCTCAGTGATGCGAAAAATGCCCGATATGACCAAAATAGATCGGGCATTAACCAGACTTCCCCACAAACAAAAACGATTGGAAACGATCCAAAATGCCGGTTCGATCCACCAGTTTCCACCCTTTTACTTTCAAGTTTGCGGTGCTAGTCCCTCAACGATCGCCGATGTCTTGACGAATTTAACCGATCGTGGTAAAGTGCCCGAGCCTTTGCGACTGGCTCATTTAATCGGTTCAGCAGTAATTAAAGGAGAAAGTAGTAACCAAGCATGAATGGAGCATCGGGAGCATCGGGAGAAAGAGGATTTTATTGTTCCTAACAATTGAAAATTAATGAACTAATTCTAAACTTAAAACCCACTAACTACTAACTATTCCCTGCTTCCGACTTCCGACTTTGAGCAAAGCGACTTTACTCGTTACCCACTACCCCCACTCCCCGATCGATTAAAAATAAGACTCTAATGTTCCTCTTCTACGAACGTCTAGAGTTGCACAATGGAAAGAACCACCAAAAGGTACGAAATCGATAAAAGGACAGGGAATCGGTTCAAAACCCCAATCTTTAAAAGCTTTAATTAAAGAAGTTTGTTGCTCTTCTACCATAACTCTAGTCTCATCTAACATGAGAACGTTGAGACTGATCCATTTACTGCACATAGAAGGAATGCCTTTGATAGGATCGGGTTCGGGGGGAATTAAAATATCCCAAGATTTAAAAATGCTGGGTAATCTATTCGGATCGATATAATCGGGATTAATTAGTAATTTACCTGGAGCTAAAGGGATGAAAGTGGAATCGATATGCATCGGAGTCGGACAACTACTTTCTATTTCATGAATTGTATATTCATCTCCTAAATTTCTCTGCAACCAAGCAATTCCAAAACTGTTAGTGACGTTACTTTTAGTTACAAATAAATCTCTACCGCAACGCATAAAATCAGCAGCATCAAAAACAGGTTCGTATTCGTTAATGACATAACGAAGCGGTTCGCCTTTTTCGGGGGGATTAAAATTATAATCGTAAAGTTCGTCAATTAATTCCGGTTTCGGTGCAGAAGTCCATTTAGCCCCCGCCATAAAATATTCTTTAAATAAAGAGCGATAAGCAAAAGCTTCAAAGTAACGCGATCGCCAAGGCATTGGAGTTTCGATAATTTCATCGCCAATAATTAAAAACCCATCTCTAGGACAAGAAGTGCAAAAACCCCTAGATTTCCATTGCGGACTTTTAAAATCGACAAAACCTTCGATAATGTCGGGTCTTCTAACAGTTATACCCTCTGCTTCGAGAATGTGAATGAATTCATCGAGACATTTTTGTGCTTGTTCGATCAAAAATTGCGGGTAAGGCACTCCCGAAAAAAAGCGATATAACCTCGCAGTCGCTCGCGGTACGTTATGGGTTACGATCGGGTGGTATGGTGGGATAATTGCCCCTTCTAAACGTCCGACAATGATTTCTTCGAGAGGATCCCATTCGTTATAAGAATTTACCGGACAATCGTTAACTTGACTCCCTTCAAGGGGTTTATCTGCTACCCAGTCCATAATCTACTCCTGACACCTTTTAATAATCTTCAAAGATTTTAGGCGAAAAAATAAAAAAATGCTTTAGAAATTAGCCAAAAAACACAACTGCGATCGCCTCCCCTAAAAAGGTGTAAGCTAAAACTCAAGAATTAAACTTGGCTAACCTGCGCCTGTATCAGGTTGTGACAAATTATTGTCAATTACTTTTTCAAACCAAAAACCCTTTGATAGCAACTATTTTTTTTTAATCTTGGTTGGCAATAATTTTTAGCAGTTCTTTGATTTAAATTTTTTTATTTTGTCGGATTTAGTTGATTGTTCTCAACAAGATCCGGGATTATTAAAATTTTTCAGCCACATTATGAGACAGTCTTTTATTGCTGTATCTTGAAGAAATTATTTACGATCGCGGTCAAGTAATTCTTTCTCAGTATCATTGGCGGCTTCAGACTATTAGTTTAATGACAATAGAAAAAATCTGTCAAATACTCCTAGAATTAATTCAAACAAGTGATGGTGAATTAATTACTTTATCATCAGGTGAAGAAGTAAGTTTTAAGCAGCTCAAAAAATATTCTTTAAATGAAATCGAGATATATCAAAGCGAAAATGAAGTAATACTTCCAGCTAACTACAAAAAATTATTAACTATAGTTGGGAGTTGTCAATGCTATCTCGATGATGGAGGGAATGGTCTAACCTTCATTTGTTTAGAGGATTCAAAACCTTTACTTGAAAAATATTATTCTGACTACTTGGAGACTTGTCCGCAGTTTTTTATAGCTCTAGATAACAATTTCTTAGGAGATGTTGGTGGTTTTAATTTGAAAGATGGCAAATTTACTATCATTCCTCATGATGAAGATCCCGAAGAGTGGTTTGCCACTGATTCAAACTGGGTTGACTTTAAGCAGTGGTTAGATGTGTTGGTTAGCAGCTCGGAAAATCAATATATAATTTAGTGCAATTCTTCTTTTTTGCTTATTACCTGTAGCAATCGAGCTTTCAAGTTTTTTTAAATGGCTATATAATTGGAATTCATATTAGATGACAAAATTTGACTTTCTCTGAAAACAAAAAATAAAAAAACTTCAGAATATTTTTTTTAATTCTGAAGCTAAAAAAAACTGCAAAATTAGCTTACAAACCGAACATAGTATATTTGAAATTACTCGGCCCTTGATAACCGGACAACTCAGCTAACTTATCTAAAGATTGAACTCCAGAATAGAGTTTGCCATTAATTTCCCAACTAGGAAAAGATTTAACTCCAGCAGCAAAACAGGCTTGTCTTTGCGGATTTTTACCGCCCTCAGCACATTCAATATAGTTAATATTTTTAAATGCTTCTTTGCCGAATAATTGTTTTTGTTCGTAACAGTGAGGACACCAAAAAGCACCGTATTTTTTAGCACCAATTGCCGTCAAATGTTTGGCCAATTCTATTTCTGCTGCTGTTGAGGTAGTATTAATTTCCCAACCTTGAGGGGGTATTGGTTGACCTTCAGGTTCGGGAATAATTATTCTGCCATTTTTGGGATCGATTTGAACTTCAGCATCCTTAGTCGCGATGGTATTATTATTAACGCCAGAATAAATACCCAAAGTACCAACTAAAGTAACCAAAGCAACGATCGCCCCAGTAAAAAATATTTGACCTAAATCGTCCCATTCTCGACCGATAACAGTCAAGATTAAAAAACTCAAAGAAAATAGTGCAGAAGCTATACAATAAGGGCAAAGAGCTTTGATTTCACTAAAAAGAACGTACATCAAATAGCTGCTAAAAACAGCCATTGCAACGCCACCAGCAAGCAACAGCAACCAAGTCCAATTCTCTAATTGACTTCTCAATTTTCTGTTAGAATTCGGATCGATCGCTAGAGGGCTTAAAGCGAAAGTTGCCATGCTAGTATAAGCTAGAGTGCCAAACAAGCTTAAAGGCAAGCCAAAGACCTCAGCATAAGGACTAGTCAGGACGTTATTACAGCCTCCAGCAGCACCATCGAAACTGCAACCTACTTGACCCCCCGTTAACTTTTCAAAAGTCAAATAAGCTGTTAGTATTGCTCCGATAATGGCGATCGCACCAATTATGTAACGCGAATAACGGTAAATCCAAGGTACCGAACGTCGACGACGCATATTTCCCATATGTCAATCAATAAGTTACGACAATTCAACAAAAACACGACTCGATCGTAACAGAAACCCAATTACCATTCTGTATCGGCCTTCCGTCTAGCAGCTTCGACAAATTGGGATACTCTAATTGGATCGATCGTTTCTTGAATATTTTCCTGTCTTTTGAGAGAACTGGCGACAATTACCCCATCAGCAACTTGCATTAACTTAGAAATATTTTCCGTATTAGCACCGCTACCGATAAAAACTGGTACCCCATCGGCCGCTTTGCGGGCAATTTGCAAATCTTCTAAAGAAGTGGGATGACCTGTTGCCCAACCAGAAACAATGACTCCATCAGCCAAGCCTCTAAAAATAGTTTCTTGAACTGCCGCAGTTAAATTAGAAGCATTCAAAGGCTGGGCGTGCTTGACTAAAACATCCGCTAAAATAGCCACCTCACTTTCTAATTCTCGACGGTAGCAAAGCAATTCCCGATCTACACCTTCAATTATGCCGCGATCGGTCGCCATTACCCCCGTATGCACGTTAACGCGAATGAATTTAGCCCCCGTACAACTGGCGATCGCCATGGCACTTTTAGCATCGTTACGCAAGACGTTGATCCCGACTGGCAGCATTACTAAATTCATGATTCGATCCACAATTAGAGTCATCGCACTCACTACCGCAGGATCTACCCTCTGTTTAACAAAAGGGGCATCAAAAAAATTCTCCACTATAATGCCGCTAACTCCACCTGCTGCTAAAGCCGTTGCTTCTTGTTCTGCTCTTTCTAAAACTGTTCTTAAGTTACCTCCCCAGCGAGGTGAAGTCGGTAAGGGTAATAAATGTACTACGCCGATTATTGGATTTGGTGTATTGAAAATTCGTTTTAAGTCCACTTAATCTACCTAACGTATCGCGATCGTGTCTGTTAACTGCTTTATCTGATTCATAGAAAATTTTATCTTTTGAGGTTTTTCGGATATCAAAATCGGATAATAAATTAATCAAGATTTATTTTAGTAGCTCAGTACGATATTAAAATATTTTTTCTCTAAAAATACTTCTGACTTCGATCGCGTCGGTTTATTAATTTTTCCTTTTTATTGGTTCTAAATCGGTTAAAATATCTTTACATATACTAAAAATTTAGTTAATAGATTATAAAATAAAGAATCACGATATTATGGGCCACAAGCCAACTATTGCCATTTCTCATTTAGGCTGCGAAAAAAATCGCATCGATTCCGAACACATGATCGGCCTGTTAGTAGAAGCAGGTTATCAAGTCGATGCCAACGAAGAATTAGCCGATTATGTAATTGTTAACACCTGTAGTTTTATCCAAGAAGCAAGAGAAGAATCAGTTCGGACTCTGGTAGAATTGGCTGAAGAAAATAAGAAAATTGTGATAGCAGGGTGTTTGGCGCAACACTTTCAAGAAAAACTGTTAGAGGAGTTGCCAGAAGCAGTAGCGGTGGTAGGAACGGGAGATTACCATCAAATTGTTAAAGTGATCGAACAAGCTGAAACCGGAAAAAAAGTCAAACAAATAAGCGATCGCCCTACTTATATTGCCGATGAAAATACCCCCCGCTATCGTACTACCACCGAAGGAGTTGCCTATTTAAGAATTGCTGAAGGCTGCGACTATGCTTGCGCTTTTTGTATTATTCCATATCTTCGAGGAGCGCAGCGATCCAGACCGATCGAGTCAATAGTCGCCGAAGCAGAACAACTAGCCGCTCAAGGGGTTAAAGAGTTAATTTTAATTTCACAAATTACCACTAACTATGGACTAGATTTGTACGGTCGACCCAAGCTAGCAGAACTATTGCAGGAGCTAGGAAAAGTTGACGTACCCTGGATTAGAATTCACTATGCCTATCCCACCGGATTAACCCCAGAAGTGATTCGAGCGATGGTAGAGAGTCCCAATGTTATTCCCTATCTCGATTTGCCCCTGCAACATTCTCACCCAGAAATTTTGCGCGCCATGAATCGACCCTGGCAAGGGCAAGTGAATGATGCTATCATTGAACGGGCAAAAACTGCAATTCCAGAAGCAGTTTTAAGAAGTACCTTCATCGTTGGTTTTCCAGGCGAGAAAGACGAGCATTTTGCACATCTGGTAGAATTTGTCAAGCGTCACGAGTTCGATCATGTAGGTGTATTTACTTTCTCACCAGAACAGGAAACAGTAGCCTACAACCTACCCGATCGAGTTCCACAGCCGGTGATGGACGAACGCCGTCGCGTCTTGATGCAAACACAGCAACCTATTGCAGCTCGTAAAAATCTAGCTTGTGTTGGCAAGAAAGTAGATGTCTTAATCGAACAAGAAAATCCCCAAACAGGTCAATATATAGGCCGCTCGGCGAGATTTTCCCCTGAAATAGATGGTTTAGTCTATGTTGAGGGAGAAGCAGCTTTAGGGGAAATAGCTTCGGTCAAGATAACTGGTGCTGACTCGTACGATCTTTACGGACAAATTGTGTCAACAAAATAGAGGAGATCTCGACTCTATTAAAGGTGGGAAAGAAGTAGTAACTACAGTAAAGCGATCGATTGCCCTTTGGGTTAACCAGCTCACAAAAAAAGCTTGACTTAACAAAAAAATAAGTTAAGTTTTTAAGAAAAAAGCAAACCGAATAAGAAAAAAATATTCCCTTATGACAACAACTTTCCAAAGTTTAGGATTATCACAAGAGCGAGTAGAACAATTAGAGCAAATAGGCTTTGTCGAACCTACTAACATTCAAGCTCGAGCGATTCCCAAACTTTTAGAAGGCCGTGACGTAGTCGGCCAGTCTCAAACAGGAACGGGTAAAACAGCAGCCTTTTCCTTACCGATTTTAGATCGGATCGATCCCCAAGAAAAATCAGTACAAGCCTTAATCTTAACACCAACTAGAGAATTAGCACAGCAGATAGCTCGCGCGATCAAAGAATTCTGTGGCGGTCAAAGAATATTTATCTTGACAGTGTGCGGCGGTCAATCGATCGAACGACAAATCCGCAGCTTGCAAAGAGGCGTACATATAGTTGTCGGAACTCCCGGAAGAGTAATCGATTTACTCGAACGCAGAGAATTATATTTCGATCGCGTCAAGTCAGTAGTTTTAGACGAAGCTGACGAAATGCTCTCGATGGGTTTTATCGACGATGTCAAAAAAATCCTCAGACAAACTCCAAAAGAGCGTCAAACAACTTGTTTCTCGGCGACGATGCCTAGGGAAATTCGCGACTTAATCGAACAATTCTTGAACGATCCGGTCACAGTTACAGTAGAACAGCCAAAAGCCGCACCGACAAGAATCGAACAAAGAGCTTATAACGTACCTCGCGGTTGGAACAAAATTAAAGCTCTACAGCTCATTTTAGAGATTGAAGAACCCTCGTCGGCAATTATCTTCGTTCGTACCAAGCGCACTGCTAGCACTTTAACTAATAAGTTACAAGAAGCAGGAGAAAGCGTAGACGAGTATCACGGCAATCTCAGCCAATCGCAACGGGAAAGATTGGTACAGCGTTTCCGCGAAGGCAAAATTCGCATGGTGGTAGCAACCGATATCGCCGCGCGAGGTTTGGATGTAGAAAATCTAAGTCATGCAATTAACTTCGATTTACCCGACAACCCCGAAACTTACATCCACCGGATCGGCAGAACTGGAAGAGCCGGAAATACGGGCGTAGCAATATCTTTGGTCGAACCAATGGATCGAAGAATGTTAAGACAGATTGAGCGACGCTCCCGCCAAAACTTAAAAGTTTGTAAAATACCGAATCGCGCTGAAGTAGAAGCAAAGCGGTTTGCAAAACTACAATCCCAAGTCAAAGAGACTCTGGCCGGAGAGCGGATGGCCTCCTTCTTGCCGATCGTCCGAGAATTAAGCGCAGATTACGATCCCCAAGCGATCGCTGCGGCGGCTTTACAGATGGTGTACGATCGCAATTGTCCTAACTGGATGAAAACGGATTGGGAAGTTCCAGAACACACCACTCCCAAACCGAATCTTAAAGGCAAATACAATCGGAATAACAAACACAAAAAGCCTTTGGCTCCAAATAGGTCTAGATAACGATCGGGGTAAACAATGAAAAGTCTGAAGTCTGAAACAAAAATGTCTGCGGTAGATCCAGATTTACTAAATGCTCAATTAACAGATGAGTCTATTTTAGGCTTCAGAGAAACAAGGGGTTATAACCACCAATGGCGAGGTCTAATCGAAGAATATCGCAATCTATTACCAGTAAGCGATCGCACTCCGGTAATTACTTTGCTAGAAGGAAATACCCCTTTAATCCCAGTTCCATACATTGCCGAGCAAATCGGCCGACAAGTAAAAGTATTTGTTAAATACGACGGTCTCAACCCCACTGGTAGCTTCAAAGATCGGGGTATGACTATGGCGATCTCCAAAGCCAAAGAAGCAGGAGCAGAAGCAGTAATTTGCGCCAGTACGGGCAATACTTCAGCGGCCGCAGCAGCCTATGCCAGGAGAGCAAGAATGCGGGCTTTTGTGATTATTCCCGACGGATATGTAGCTTTGGGAAAATTAGCCCAAGCTTTGGTATATGGAGCAGAAGTAATTCCAATTCAAGGTAATTTCGACGACGCATTGAAAATAGTTCGCCAAATGTCGGAAAGCTATCCGGTAACTTTGGTAAATTCTGTCAATCCCTATCGCTTAGAGGGACAAAAGACAGCAGCTTTTGAAGTAGTAGATACTTTAGGTAATTCTCCCGACTGGCTTTGTATTCCCGTCGGCAATGCCGGTAATATTAGTGCTTATTGGATGGGTTTTTGTCAGTACCATCAGATCGGCAAATGCGATCGCCTGCCAAAAATGATGGGTTTTCAAGCGGCTGGGGCTTCACCAATAGTCAAAGGCGAACCCGTATCCAATCCCGACACCATAGCTACGGCGATTAGAATTGGTAATCCGGCAAATTGGCAAAAGGCAACGGCAGCCGCAGAATCTTCTCGAGGCGAGTTCAATGCTGTTAGCGATACGGAAATTTTAGCAGCATATCGCATGTTAGCGGCCAATGAAGGGATTTTTTGCGAGCCTGCTAGTGCAGCATCGGTAGCTGGTTTGTTAAAAGTTAAAGAGCGAGTCCCCACTGGTGCTACAGTAGTTTGCGTACTCACTGGCAACGGACTCAAAGATCCCGACTGTGCGATCGCACACAGTAACAACAGTCCGACGGAGGCGATCGTACCAGATTTAGCAAAAGTCGCCAGAATCATGGGTTTTTAACTAGAGACTTTTTGAAAGTCTTTAGAGAACTGGTAGCGGGTCAAGATAATAATGATGCAATTTGTTGCTTCTTTCTTACGTTTTTTTCGCTACCTTTTTAGATGGGTAACGATTAAAAAGACTATTATTTACGTCGGTCGGCAAAGATTGACGGGTTTAGCGGCTGAAATTGCTTACAGCACTATGTTGGGTCTGTTTCCGGCAATGATCGCTGTTTTTACCGTGATTGGTATGTTTGAAGTTTCAGTAGCTTCTAAGTTGGGTCAAATTGCCATTAATATCCAAGAGATCGTACCTCCCCAAGTTTGGAGTATTTTGTCGGGTTTTGCTGCAGAAATCACTAAAGATGACAGTAGCGGCTGGTTCTCGGTTTCTTTTCTGGGGGCAATTTGGGCTTTTTCTGGAGCGATCGGGGCGGCGATCGGGGCTTTAGATCGGATTGCGGGAGTTCCGCGATCGCAAAAAAGACCTTTTTGGCAAGCAAAAGGTGTTGCTTTAATTTTAACTTTCGGCACGATCGCTCTTTTAGTTTTGGCTTCTTTTTTAGTTTTGTTGGGAGATTTTGCGATCAAATTAGCGATCGAGTTGGATTGGGTCGATCTGATAGCTACTGTTTGGCAAATATTGAGCGGGCCGATTATTTTAGCTATTTTAGTCACAACTTTAGCTTTAATTTATCAAATTAAACAATTTCCCGCCGATCCCGACCGACCTTTCGACAAAATCAAGTATATTGCTGTGGTTGTTGGCGTTGCCGGTCTTTTATTATTTTTAATTAATTCTTTTTTAGATTACATTAACTATTTAATTGATAATTACGACCTTCACACTACTGTTGGTTCTTTATTATCTAATATTTGGGGCTTGTTGAGTTTGCCTGTTTCTTTGGGCATCGTGGCAACTGCTTTTGCTTGCATCTATCGTTTCGGCCCTTCTCGCTGGAATAAAGGTACTCCTCTGATCCCAGGAGCTATTTTAGCAGCTCTTTTTTGGGCAATTGTCTCTAATTTATTTCGTCTCTATGTCGCCAATTTCGGTAACTACAATAAGGTTTACGGTGCGGTTGGTGCTGTGATTGTTTTGATGCTTTGGCTTTATCTGAGTTGTTTGGTGATGCTGTTGGGCTACCAACTTAATATTATTGTCGGCGAAGCAATTAAGCGAGAACGAAACAAAAAACGAAAACCTACTATAAAGCAAGGAAAGAGTTCTTCTTAGCAAAAAAAAACCCCCGGTTCTTGCCGAGGAATATCACAGGAGAAATCTTATAAGAATAGGAAAATTTTATAAATTAGTATATTTATTTAACCTTTATGTAAATAATTGTAACTTTTAGCTGGGAAAAGGTCAAGTCTATTTGACAAAAAAAATAAAAAGTAGTATGCAAATACTTAAAAAAATGCGGTATTGATAATTGACACGATAAACTAACAAAGTAGTCGTGCAGGATACTCGATCGTGTCAAATCGTCTTAGTGAAGCTAAAAGTCTTTATTTGCGAAAACATGCAGAAAATCCGATCGATTGGCACCCTTGGAATGAAGCAGCCACGATCGCAGCGAAATCTGAAGATAAACCAATTTTTCTTTCAATCGGTTATTCGAGCTGTCATTGGTGTACGGTAATGGAAGGAGAGGCATTTTCCGATCCGGCGATCGCTGAATATATGAACGCCAATTTTATGCCGATTAAGGTCGATCGTGAAGAAAGACCGGATCTTGACAGCATTTACATGCAAGCGTTACAAATGATGACCGGTCAAGGTGGCTGGCCGTTGAATATATTTTTGACTCCAGGAGATTTAATTCCTTTTTTTGGGGGAACTTATTTTCCAGTCGAACCTCGTTACAATCGTCCGGGTTTTTTACAAATATTGCAATCGGTGCGTCATTTTTACGACCTTGAAAAGGAAAAGTTGCAAAAATATACCGAAGATATGGCAGCTCTGCTGCAAAAATCTATTATACTGCCGCGATCGGAAGCAGAAATTTTAACTAAAGAAATACTATATCGAGGCATAGAAGTTAATACAAAATTACTAGCCCCTTCTGCAAGGGATATCGGCCGTCCTTGCTTTCCAATGATACCTTATGCAAATTTAATCTTAGCCAGTACGAGGTTCGATTTAGAAACGCCAGCAGAATCGAGTTTAGATCCGATAAAACTATCTCAGCAACGAGCTTTAGATCTAGTTTGCGGGGGTATATACGACCATGTTGCTGGTGGTTTTCACCGCTATACTGTCGATTCTAATTGGACTGTGCCCCATTTTGAGAAAATGCTTTACGATAACGGGCTGAATCTTGAATATTTGGCCGATTGTTGGAGTCTTGGAGAGCGACGAAAGGAAATCAAAAGAGCGATCGCCAAAACTGTCCAATGGTTAGAACGAGAAATGACCGCACCGGAAGGCTATTTTTATGCTTCTCAAGATGCGGATAATTTTACTAGTTCTCAAGCAAAAGAACCGGAAGAGGGCGACTTTTATGTTTGGGAATACACTCAATTAGAAGAGTTACTGAGCCAAGCAGAATTATCCCAGTTAAAATCGGTATTTAATCTGACTGTTGAAGGTAATTTTGAAGGGAAAAATGTCTTAGTGCGATCGCAAGATGGCGGTGAATTGTCAGATGAGATCGAAACTATTTTAGAGCGACTTTTTACAGTTCGTTACGGTAAAAGTTCGGCTGCGATCGAGACTTTCACTCCAGCAAGAAACAATCGGGAAGCTAAAAGTTTCAATTGGGATGGTCGGATTCCTCCAGTGACGGATACAAAAGCAATTGTCGCTTGGAATAGTTTAGTTATTTCTGGTTTGGCTCGAGCTTATGGTGTATTTAAAGATGAATCTTATTTAAAATTAGCAACCAATGCGGCTAATTTTATTCTCGATCGCCAGTGGGTAGAAAACCGTTTTTATCGTCTTAATTATGACGGTCAAGCTTCAACTTTAGCTCAATCGGAAGATTATGCTTTCTTTATTAAAGCTCTTTTAGATTTGCAAGTTAATTCTGGCGACGACGTTAATTGCTTGGAGCGAGCGATCGCAGTTCAAGCAGAATTCGATCGCCTGTTTTGGAGCGAAAATGAGGGGGGTTATTACAATAATGCTGTAGATGCTGCCACTGAATTAGCAATTAAAGAAAGATCTTATATCGATAATGCTACTCCTGCTGCTAATGGAGTTGCGATCGCTAATTTGGTTCGCTTAGCTTTACTTACCGATCGTCTCGAATATCTCGATCGCGCTAAGGCTGGTTTGCAAGCTTTTAGTATTATTATGGAACAATCTCCCCAAGCTTGTCCGAGTTTATTTGTGGCTTTAGATTGGTATCTTCATGGGGTATCTGTTAGTAGCAAAAAATCGGAGTTGCAAAGTTTAACTGAGGAATATTTTCCAACTACTGTTTATAAAATAAAATCGGATTTGTCAGCGGATATAGTAGGATTGGTTTGCAAAGGTATGACTTGTTTGCCCCCTGCTGAAAATCGCGAGAAAATGTTAGCTCAAATTAAAAAATCTCAAGTTTAAAATAGGTAAAAAGGAAAAAGGGTAAATGAATTTAATTACCCCATTAAAAGATTTAGAAATAGAGCGGATCGACTGGTTTAGATCTAGTTTAAAAAATTGGAGTAACAATAATTTCCGCTCTTATCCTTGGCGAGAAACAAGGGATGCTTATGCTATTTTTGTGGCTGAATTTATGTTACAAAAAACAGCAGCAGATACAGTGGTGCCAGTATATCGATCTTTTTTAGGAAAATACCCGAATATTACTAGTTTGGCAAGTGCTAGTATTGCAGAAATCGCCGAAATCCTCCAACCGTTGGGTTTGTTTTTTCGTGCGGAAAGATTGTCGCGAGCGGCGCGAATTATTCTTGACAAATACGATGCAATAGTCTCTAGTTCCGAACAAGAATTGTTAAAATTACCGGGAATTGGCAAATATACAGCGCGATCGATTTGTGCTAATGCATACGGACAATCAAAAGCAGTATTAGATACTAATGTAGCGAGGATTTTAGAGCGTTTTTTCGGCATTCAAGGAGAAAAGATTAAATCTCGTTGTAAAATTCTCTGGAGAGCCGCAGAGCAAGTAGCACCAGATCGGGATGTTTCGAGATGGAACTTAACTTTACTTGACTTTGGAGCTAAAGTTTGCACTGCTAGCAAACCGAAATGCGAACTATGTCCTTTAGCAAAAGAATGCGATTTTTTTAATAAATAGCGACGAATCTCATTACGCTATCGAGGATGCGAACCGCTTTAATTGGTTTGGCTACGAAACCGGAAGCACCTGCCATTTTAGCGCGAACTCTGTCTACCATTCCGTCTTGACCTGTTAGGATGACGATAGGGATTTTATCTAGTTCTGGGACTCTGCGTAATTGAGCGCAAACTTCATACCCGTTTAGATATGGCATGCCAATATCTAGAAAAATTATATCGGGACTGGATAAAAGTAGTTTGGCGATCGCATTTTGAGGATCTTGGATGGGAACAAAACTAAAACCAGCTCTGTGCAATATTTCTGCCATAATACCTAAAGCTTGGGAACTGTCATCGATACAAGCAACTGTTATATTGAGGAAACTGTCTTTGAAAGCAGACTTTTTGACTTCAGAATTGGGTGTAATCGTGACAGAACTTTTTGAAATATCTTCAGTCTCTTTAAGTTGAAACAATCCGTTATCTAGATAGGCAATTAAAGAAACCGTCAAAGAAAGAACATCTTTTTTGAGAACGATCGCCAAATCTCTCAGGGTATGATGTCCGTCTACGAATTTAAGCAAAACTTCATAAGTTTTGGCAGAAACTTCTAAAGCCAATCTTTCTTTATCTTGGACTGTTGGAGCTAAATTGGGAGAGATGTTTTCTAAATTGCGATCGCACCATTGCAACCAAGTTTGTAAAGTGCGATCGAAAGCTTGTTTAATCGGGATTAAAGTCAGGGATACTTTCAAACCAAATTTTAAAAGATCTTCTCCCGAACTAGGATGGGTTGTAAAATTTAGTAGTTGTGTTTGAGAAAGTTGAATCAGATCGAAAATAACTTCATCTACTTTTGCTTGAATAAAATCGGCAAACGTATCGCCATCAATTTCCTTTATTTCTAATAGAATCGTTAAGAGTCGATAGTTCCAACATTTAAATAGTTCCGCTTCAGCAACATGTTCGCGATCTAATTCGATATCGCAACAATATTTTACGATTAATCTTCTCCAAGAACGATATGGATGAATCCCACCATCGACCCAAATAACCCGACCGAGACAAAAGTAAAATTTAAACTGTATATTATCATTAGATTTTATATCTAACTCTCCCGTAAATTGTTGTTCTTCGAGAGCGGTTATTTGACGATTTAGATCGTTTAAGGATGAGTCTTGCGTAGAATTCATCTCGATATTATTATTTTTTACCGTATTTTAAAAATCAATTTTTTTACTTAATCGAGTAACTGTAAGTATTTTAATAGATAACGTACTGCAAATTAAATTATTAGGAAGTGGAAAAGAGCGATCGCGCAACGGTATCTAATAGATCTCGTTTGGAACTCGATTTGTTTAATAAATCATTAGCTCCCAATTCCAATACTAGATCTCGATAAGCTTTAGTTTCATTAGATGTTAGCACTATCTTGGGAATTTGGTTCAATTGAGGATTTTGACCTAGAGATTTTAAAAATTCAAATCCATTGGTGCGAGGCAGATCTAAATCGCAGATAATTAGGTTAATTGTTGGCAATTTTTCTAATTTTTCAATTGCTTCGATTTCATCTCCTACTTTGATTATTTGATAGCCTTCTTTTTTAAGTATTTTGGCGATATTATTTTCTTCTTGGAGAGAGTCTTCTACCATTAGTAAAACTGTGAATTTATTTTTTTTTCCTTCTCCTGATAAGATTTTTTTTGCCTGGAGTTTTGAAGCTGGAAATTGAGATAAAGAAGACCGAGAATTGCTTCTTATTGTCCCCATTTCTTCTATTAAAGTAATACCATCAATTACTAAGCTCAAACTACCGTCACTTAAAATGCTGCAACCATAGACGAAACTAGGAGGAGTTAAAGCACTTCCTAAAGGTCGAATTACTAATTCTTGTTTGCCTAAAACTCGATCTATTTCTAAGCCTAAAAATCTATTATTTCTCTTTAATAACAAAATTGGTTTAGTCCCAGTAAGATCTTGACAATTTTGGTTTTTCAGTACCTCCCGATCTAAAGTTTTTTGCAATCTTTTTTTGATACTGCTACTGTACTCGATCGATTCGGATAATTGATATACTGGTACGGCATATTCTTCTGTCTCTAAATTGAGACGGAGAATTTTTTGCTGTTGAAATAATTCGATTAAATTTGGGTTAGGTTGGATAATTTTTTGAACTAAATTTGAGACAACAGAATAGATAATTCCTCCTGCTTGACAAACCATTAATTTAGCAATACTTAAAGTTAAGGGAATTTGTAAATAAAATGTCGTTCCTTCTTGAGGTTTCGATTCGAGAACTATATTTCCTTTTAATGCTTCTAACTGACTGCGAACGATATCTAATCCGACTCCTCTACCTGAAAGAAAATCGACTTCTGATGAAGTGGAAAATCCGGGTTCAAATAAATATTCTAAGATTTGTGATTCTGAAAGTTTTTTTGCTTTTTGAGCGGTAATCAAATTTAATTCGACTGCTCTTTTTTTGACTTTTTCTAAGTTAATCCCTTGACCGTCATCTCGAACTGCAAGTATAGTTTTACTACCTTGATAATAGGCACTAATTTCGATTAATCCTATGGGAGATTTCCTTTTTTTTATGCGATTTTCTTGGCTTTCTATTCCGTGAGCAAAAGCATTCCTAATTAAATGTAATAATGGTTGATACAATCTTTGTTCGATCGCTTTATCTACTAAGATGTTAGAACCACTTAATTTCAATTCTACTGTTTTCTCGTAACTGCTTGATAGCTGCTCTATCATCGGTGAAAAGCGAGTAAATAAGCTAGATAAAGGTGTCATTCTTGCTTCAATTAATTCCGCTCTCATGTTAAAGAGCATTCGCTGTTTTTTCTTAAAAGATTGATTGAATTTTTTACTATGATTTTTAACTTTTTCTAGCTCGGCGATCGCATTGTTAGTTTCTTCTAAAATATTTTTTAAAATTTTAAATATTTGTTCGTATTCTTCTGGTTGACTCGGGAAGTTAGTGGGTTCTATTTCTCTTTTAGCGATCGTACAATAAGAAAAGTTATTTAAAGGAAATTTGGGAAATAAGCTAGAAAATGTTTGTAAAGAGTTATTTCCAGGAAACATTAAAGTTAAATCGAACCAATTGCATAATTGATTTAAAATCTGTTGAGTTTGTTTACTTTTAGCTAAAATATTGTCAATTATCGAGCGATTATCTTCATTATTTAGGGCATTTTTGTTTTGTTCTATTGATAATTCTCCAGCTAAATAATTAATTTTTTCTAATATTCCTATCTTAACTCTTACTGTCGATAATGTTAGTTCTTTTTCTGGTTTTGAGGGGGATTCTATTTTTGTTTTTTCTTCCGATAGATCGATCTTTTCTGGAATTATTTCAGGTTTGTTTTTTATTTTTGTTTCTGTAACAGAACTGCAAAATAGCTCTAAAGGATCTGTATTGCCTAAAATATTATCTAAACTATTTTCAGATAAATTATCGATAACATTGATAAAATCTTCTATGTAGCTGAATTTCAGCCAATCTTGTTGTTCGACATCTAATTTAATCTTTTTATATTCTGATTCTAATTGCGCTATGCGATCGCTTAAAACTGCTATTATTGGTAATTTTTCTTGGCTAGCGCGGTCTTCAAAATAGGAAGAATCTTGAAATTTAATTACTTCAAGTATTGCTTTGAGACTAGTTAATTTACGGTATAAATTTAAACTGTTTTCCGATCTCATTAGTTCGATATATTGAGTAAATCGCCCCAGCCAAGAATCGATATATTCTTCTAGTTCTTGACTGTTTTCAAGCAATTTACTGGGAACAAGATCGTCGAAACTAAGTTCGTTTAGTGGAATATTTTCATAACGATGAAACCAGCCAAGAATGCATTTAATAATATTGAGATAAAATTGAGAATCTTCTAAATCTATTGCTCGCTTAAATTGAGACAATAATTCTGTTAAAAAAGTGGGTTCGCGTTCTTCTTTTTCTAAAAATGAGGTTCGGATTTTTTGAAATTCATTGAGAGCCTGCTTAGCAATTATTTTAGCTCGTTCTGGAGCGCGATCGAGATCTGTTAAACTTGTTTGGGCGATCGCAACAAAATCGTCAAGTTCAAAGGCTTTTCCCATGCCTCGAAACACAATTAGTTGTTCTTTAAGAGTTGTCACGATCGCATCTAAATCTGGCTCTTCGATCTTTTTAGCAATGATTTGCAAACGTTCTGGAACTACGGTTTCAAAGAAGCTTTTAACCGGATCTAATCCTAATTCTTCTGAAGTTGGAAAAGCGGCACGATCGCCGAGATAAGCTTGCGATCGCTCTTCTAATTTTTCTAAATAAGATGTTGCTAGATCGAATATTTCTGCTTCATCGATTTTAGTACCTTCGATTTGAGCTGACAACAATAATTGGAGGGATTCATAACTATCAAATAGCAAAGTTTGCAAAGCAGAATCGATTCTTAATTCTCGATTGTATAATGCTCTTAAAATATCTTCTAATCGATGGGAAATTCTTTCAATTTTTTTCAATCCTAAATTAGCCGCACCTCCTTTAATAGTATGAGTTGCTCGCATTAAATTGTTTACTTTTAAAGCTCTTGCTTCGCTATTATCTAATTGTAATAATTCCTGTTGAATTGTTTCTAATAGTCCGGGAACTTCTTCAAGAAAAAGTTGATATGCTAATTGATGAATTTGAGGATCTTCTACCATTGTTATCTCGCTGCGATCGAAGTCAAAAGGCAATAGGGAAAAGGCAA
>JAAUYD010009447.1_pt1 | contig 26146 bp, 23 predicted proteins | sample 7278101 | NCBI WGS metagenome assembly JAAUYD01 (sample SAMN14350128, study PRJNA611818) | marine sediment metagenome | isolation source: surface marine sediment (0.6m) | place: French Polynesia: Moorea | collected 2018-08
CATACGACCAACCAGGCCAACGGCATCGTCAGCGGCATCGACAGTGTCGACGACGTGACCGCCAGGCTGATCGCGATCGACCAGGACGGCGAGATCTCGGAGGCGGACTGGCAGGCCCTGGACGCGGCGGATGCGATCATCTTCGGTTCGCCGACCTACATGGGCATGGCGTCGTGGCAGTTCAAGAAGTTCGCTGACGCGAGCAGCAAGCGCTGGTTCAATCAGGCGTGGAAGGACAAACTCGCCGCGGGCTTCACGAACTCGGCATCGATGAACGGTGACAAGCACTCCACGCTGCACTATTTCATGACCTTGGCGATGCAGCATTCGATGCTATGGGTCGGCACCGGCCTGATGCCGTCGAACGCGAAGGCCGCGAGCCGCGACGACATCAACTACCTGGGGTCGTTCGGCGGCCTGATGGCGCAGTCGCCCTCCGATGCCGGCACCGACGAGGCGCCGACACGCGGCGATATCGAGACCGCCAAGGCGTTTGGTGTCCGCGTCGCGAGCGTGGCCCGCGATCTGTTTGGGTGAGCGCATGTCCAATCCGATCATCGCCGACAACAAGCCGGTCAAGGTCAACCTGTCGAAGGGGCAGGAGTACCATTTCTGCACCTGCGGGCGGTCGCGCAGCCAGCCGTTCTGCGACGGCTCGCACGCGGGCACCGGGTTCACGCCACGCGTGATCGTCTCGGACGCCGACCAGGAGGCCTTTCTGTGCGCCTGCAAGCACACCGGCAACGCGCCGTTCTGCGATGGCACGCACGCCCGCTTCTCCACCGACGACGTCGGCAAGGAGGGCCCGGGCATCGCCGAGACGAGTGACGCTCAACCCGTTGCGAAGGCGACAGCCGAAGAGCCGAACGTCGAGTTCATCCACGAACTGGCCCGCAACGGCCTGGCCAACGTCGGCCATCACGGCCCGATGGCGGCGATGGGGGTCCCGCGCGACCGGCTGCCGTGCTGGGACGACATCCAGATCATGGTCGCGCAACTGGCACGCAGGCCGCTGATGGAAGACGCCGACGTCGGCAGCGAGCTGTTGATCGGCCCCAAGGCGCGGAAACCGCTGCGGCTCGATATCCCGCTGTTGGTATCGGACATGAGCTTCGGCGCGCTGTCCGAGGAGGCCAAGATCGCGCTGGCCACAGGTGCCGAGCATGCCGGCACCGGTATCTGTTCCGGCGAGGGCGGCATGCTGCCCGAGGAGCAGGCGGCCAACAGCCGCTACTTCTACGAGCTGGCCAGCGCGAAGTTCGGCTACGACGAGGGGCTGCTGCACAAGGTCCAGGCCTTCCATTTCAAGGGCGGCCAGGGGGCCAAGACCGGCACCGGCGGCCACCTGCCGGCGGCGAAGAACATCGGCAAGATCGCCGCGGTGCGCGGCATCCCCGCTGGCCAGGCCGCGATTTCGCCACCGACCTTCACCGACCTCGCGACGGCCGACGACTTCCACCGCTTCGCCGACCGCGTGCGTGAACTGAGCGGCGGCATTCCGGTCGGCTTCAAGCTCAGCGCCAATCACATCGAGCGCGACATCGATGTCGCGCTGCAGGCGGGCGCCGACTACATCATCCTCGACGGCCGCGGCGGCGGCACCGGCGCTGCACCCCTGCTGTTCAGAGACCACATCAGTGTGCCGACGATTCCGGCGCTCGCGCGTGCCAGGCGCCACCTGGATCGCTGCGGCGTCGGCCGCGATGTCACGCTGATCATCACCGGCGGCCTGCGGGTGCCCAGCGACTTCGTCAAGGCGCTGGCACTCGGCGCCGACGGCATCGCGCTGGCCAACAGCGCGATGCAGGCGATCGGCTGCATCGGCGCGCGCATCTGCAACAGCAACAACTGCCCGGCCGGTATCGCGACGCAGCGGCCGGAACTGCGCGCACGCCTCGACATCGAGCGCTCGGCCGCACAACTGAACAACTTCCTGCGCGCCGCGGTGGACCTGATGAAGGTCATGGCGCGCGCGTGCGGCCACAGCCACCTGCGTGAGTTCAACCGCGAAGACCTGGCGACACTGGACTGGTCGATGTCGCGGCTGTCGGGTATCCCGTACTCCGGGTTCGACGGCAGTCGCGGCTGATCGGCAACACCGGACAGGCCGCCGCCGCATCGCGAGGTGCCCGGTCGACGCGGACGAATACATTGACCGCGTGACCGGCGAGGCCGCGTTCCCTGGCGGCGACGCGCACCTGCCGCGGGCGACAGAACCGCAGGCCGGGACCGCCGCGCCACGATCGGGTCGACTGCCGGCGCGACCGTCGCGGCGCTCGATGCCGCACCGGCCGCCGGGTCATCGAGCGCCGAGCCTACCCGTGCCCGGCGTCCACGACCGCGGGTCGCTACCATCGCGGCCGGCCGCGGTGCTGCAGGATCGCCGTCAACGGCCGGCCAGATACGGGTTCAGGGTCGGCTCCAGACAGCGCGCGGCAGCGATCAGGGCCGCCTCGCTGCCCGGCGCACAGGCCAACGTGATACCGGGCGGCAGACCGCTGACCGGATCGGGGTCGCTCCATGCCGGAAGCGTGATCGCCGGCAGATCGATCAGGTTGCAGAACGTCAGCGACGTAACGGTGCCGTTGACGCCGGGCCGCAGCGATGCCCGGTTCATCCGGCCGTGCCGCGGGGCGACGATGCCGAGCGTCGGCAACAGCAGTATCCCGTCGCCGCCGAGCAGCGCCTGGTAGTGATCGCGGGCACGCGTTACGGCCGCGTGGATACCGGGCAGGCGCCGCTCGGCGGTCCTGACGATCGGGGCCGTCAGCAGCAGCTGCAACAGGCCGCGATCAACGGTCGGCCGACCGCGCACGTGGTTCCAGACCTCCCGTAGCAGCGACAATGGCTGGCCATCGGCCGTTCGCAGCTCGGCGACGAGACGCGGTGCCAACTCCGTCGCGATCAGCGCCAGCAGCTGTTTGAACAGATCGCCGACATCGGGGAACGGATGTGTCTCCTCGCGCAGCTGCGTCGCCAGGTGGCTGCGGGCGCGTGACAGCGCGGCCTCGATCGCGGTGCTCGTCAAGCGCATCCGGAAAGGCTGCGGAACGACTAGGCGCAGGTCCGCCGGCGGCGGCAATTCACCGAGCGGTCGCCGGGCAATCACATCGTAGAGCAGCTGCGCATCGCGCACCGAGCGGGTCAGCGTCCCCAACGCGAGCAGGCTGTCGGCGAACGTACCGCGCAGGTCGGGCCAGGTCCCGGTCTTGTCGATGGCACCGGCGGCGGCCTTGAAGCCGACGATGCCGTTGAAGGCCGCAGGGATGCGGATCGATCCGAGGATGTCACTGCCGACGCCGGCGATGCTGGAACCGGATGCGACCAGCGCGGCCTCGCCGCCCGACGAACCGCCCGCGGTGCGCGCCGGGTCGAGGGTGTTCTGCGTGCGGCCGAATCGCAGGTTGCTCGTTTCGCCGGTCATCGCGAGCTCGGGCACGTTGCTGCGCGCGACAACGATGGCGCCGGCCGCACGCAGCCGCTGCACGACCATCGCGTGGCTGTCGGGCACGGTCACCGGGCGACGCAGGCTACCGGCCGTCAGCGGTTCGCCGGCGATGCCGAAGGTCTCCTTGACGCTAACCGGCAATCCGCCGAGCGCACCGACGCCGGGCCGCCCTGCCGCGTCGAGGGCGGCATCGCGGAGCACGCTGACCGCGGCATTCAGCGTGGCGTGCTGGGTATCCAGGCGTTCGAGGTATTCGACGACAAGGTCGCGCACACTGCAGCGGCCCGCGCGCAGCTGCTCACGCGTGGCCACGGCATCCGGCAACGCGATCGGCCTCGGCAGCATCGTCATCGACAGTCCTCCTGCAGCATCACGTGTCACGTCCGGCCGATAGGTTGATCGGTAAGGGCCGCCGATCCCACCCGACGGCGCGTACGGACCGCCGCGGGTGATTCGGAGACAGCCCCAGCCAGCGCCGGCCCGCATCGCCAAGCCGTCCCGCTGGGGATGATACGCGGCGGCAAACGCTACCGGCGAAAGGTTGCGGTCGCGCCGCGCGACCGGGCAATGCTCGCCTGGTGGTCTGCGGCACGGCGCCCGGGCCACAGCAGGTCGATGTCGCCGCTACCCAGGACGGTGAATCGCGGCGCCCTGGATCCCCGATCCCCGATCCCCGATCCCTGATCCCTGATCCGGGCGCCGACCGACGGGATGCCGGTGACCGCAGGGCCGCCCGAACGGATCCGACCCGGCACGCCATCTCGCGCGCGATCCTGCAACCCGCGAATGGGCGCGGCCCCTACGCACGCGTAGGGCAAGCGGCGCGCGAGCGAACCGACTCGCCGTGCGCCCTGCACTCACGTCCGTCTCGTCGCCGGCCCGTGGTCTGGCCGGTGATACGACGCCGAGATTGGCCGCGCAAACGCGGTGCAGACTGTTGAACCGCGGCCACGGCGACGGGTCCGGCCAGGCGTGCAATGCGGGCGTTGTTCGTGCGACCCGTGTCGAGCCGACGCGGTATTGATCGCAACCGCAGACCCTGGTGTCGACGACCCGCGACCCGAACACCTGCGACGGCCGGCGGCCGGCCCATCGGTCGCTGGACGCACCGCGCGGCCGGGTGACAGCCACCGACTCGCGCCGGGTCCGCGATCGACTTGACAGACTGGATTTTTTCGTTAGGATTCCTACCCATGAACTTCGATGACATCACCGAACCGCTGGACAGCAGGCTGGCCGATGGCCTTGGCCGGCTGGCTGCGGTCGCCCGTCAACTCGACTGGCAGGCCGCAGAGGCGTCGGGGCTGTCGCCGACCCAGGCGGATATCCTGCGTTTCGTCGCCAACCGGCCGGGCGGGACGCGTCTGACAGCGGCCGCCGCGCATGTCGGCGTTCGCAAGGCGACCGCCAGCGACGCCGTGACCACGCTGCAGCACAAGTCGCTGGTCCGCAAGCATGCAGACCCGGCCGACCGGCGCGCGGTCACGCTCAAGGCGACGGCCAAAGGGGGCAAGATCGCCCGTGACTGGCCGTTGGCCTACCGGCACGTCGTCGAGGGCCTGACGGTGCACGAGCAGGAAACGCTGTACTCGCTGGTGATCAAGATGATCCGCCAGCTGCAGCAGCGGGAGTTGATTGCGCCGCAGCGCACCTGCGTGAGCTGCCGCCATTTCCGCGAGAACGTCGCTCCGAGCACCGCCAAGCCGCACTACTGTGCCCTGATCGGTGCGCCGATGGCGGCGCGGCACCTGCGCGTCGACTGCCCGGAGCACGAATCCGCCGCCTGACGGCGGCCTCAACCGCCCCGCTCGATCGAACGGGGTAATGTTCGATCCATATAGTTAGGAATCCTTACATGAAAACCCCAGCCATCTTTTTTCACGCCGGTTGTCCGGTGTGTGTCGCCGCCGAGCAACAGCTGGCCGAGGCCATCGATGCACAGCGCTATGACGTCGAGGTCGTGCATCTGGGTGATGCCCGGTCGCGGATAGCCGAAGCGGAGTCGCTCGGCGTGCAATCGGTGCCCGCGCTGGTGATTGGCGGTCAGCCGTTCCACATCAACTTCGGCGCCGCGATCGCCGATCTGAAATAAGGAGAGAACGCCATGAAAACAACCTTCCTGGCCGCGCTGTGCGTGGCATCCGCGACGACGGTGACCGCAGCCGGGGCGCCGGTTCCCTACCCGGACGGCTACCGGGGCTGGTATCACGTCAAGAGCATGCTGATCGAAGAGGGTCATCCGCTGTACGGCGCGTTCGGCGGTGTCCACCACATCTACGCGAACGACAAGGCACTGCAGGGCTACCGCAGCACAGTCTTCCCGGATGGCTCGGTGATCGTCTTCGACCTGCTCGACGTCGACGACGCGGACAACGCGGTTACCGAGGGTCCGCGCAAGGTACTCGCCGTCATGCAAAAGGATGCCGACGCCTACGCAGCTACCGGAGGTTGGGGCTTCGAAGGGTTTGGCGGCGGCGATCCGCGGAACCGTGTGGTCGGTGACGACGCGGCCGCCGCGTGCTTCGGGTGTCACGAGCCGCAGCAGCACCAGGACTTCACGTTCAGTCGTCTCAGGGACTGACGATGGACGGGGTCGCACTCAGCAAGGCGCCGCCGTGGCGCATGTCCGAGTGGCTGAACACACCCGCCCCGATCGATCTGCAGGCGCAGCGCGGCCGCGTCGTGGTCGCCTGCGCCTTCCAGATGCTGTGCCCGGGCTGCGTGACTCGGGCCATCCCGCAACTGAAGGCGGTCTGCCAGCACTTCGCTTCCGACGATGTGCTCGTCGTTGGCATGCACACGGTATTCGAGCACCACGACGCGATGACGGTCGCGGCACTGCAGGCGTTCGTCTACGAGAATCGCATCACCTGCCCGGTCGGCGTGGACCAGCACCTGCCCGGAGGCGGACCTGTTCCGCGGACGATGCAGGCCTACGGCATGCACGGCACGCCGACCTGGCTGCTGATCGATCGTGCGGGCTACCTCACGCAGCAGATCTTCGGGCAGGTCGATGACCTGGAGCTGGGTGCCGACATCGCCCGGCTGATTTGCGAGCAGGGACCGCCCGCGGCGGCATCGAACCCATGACAAGCGGGTCGATGCGCGGCGCACGACAGGTCCGGCGCGACACCGCCGCAGGCGCCGACGCCGCCAGTCCGGCGGCCGGAAGCGCAGGGCCGTCATGAAGGAAGCGATCGCCATCCGTCACGTGAGCTTCGAGGACCTCGGACTCCTCGAACCGCTGTTGCGTGCGCGTGGATTCGACATCACCTACGTCGACGCCTGGGACCTCGGCGCGCGCGACGCCGGCAGCCCCGACCTCGTGGTCATCCTCGGTGGACCGATCAGCGTCAACGCCGTCGACGACTACCCGTTCCTGGCCGACGAGATAGCACTGGCAGCGGCACGGATTCGCGCCGATCGACCGACCCTGGGCATCTGTCTCGGTGCGCAGGTCATGGCCCGCGCGATCGGCGGCGGCGTCGCTCCGGGCGTCGCAACGGAGATCGGCTGGGCACCGGTCACGCTGACCGGGCCCGGGCAGGCGTCGGTGCTCGCCCCGCTCGCCGGCGTGCCCGTGCTGCACTGGCACGGCGACGTCTGCGCACTCCCCGACGGCACGCCGAGTCTTGCGACGACACCGGCCTGCCCCACTCAGGCGTTCGTGCCGAGCCGTCGCACGTTGGCGTTGCAGTTTCACATCGAGGCCGACGCGGCCGGTATCGAAGCTTGGCTGGTCGGACATGCCGCAGAGATTGCGGCGACTCCCGGCGTGACCGCCGCGCAGCTGCGCAAAGACAGCGCGCGCTGCGGCGACGCGCTGCGCGACGCCGCCGCCGAGACGATCAGGCGATGGCTGACCGCGCCAGGCGCGTGGTAATCGTGGTGAACGGCCGTCCAGAGTCCGGCCGGGGCGGGTGTACGGCGCTGCGAACGCAGCGCCGTGCAAGTCGGCTTACCAGCGCGGCGCGCGCGAGGGGCGCTCACCGCGGGGTTTAGCCTGGTTGACCTTCAGGTTGCGGCCACCCATCGGGGTGTCATTGAGACCCTTGATCGCCGCATCGGCCGATGCATTGTCCGACATCTCGACGAACGCGAAGCCCTTGGACTGTCCCGTGTCCCTGTCGGTGATCACGTTGACGCTGCTCACCTCACCGTAGGCGGCAAAGGCGGCACGTAGCTCTTCTTCGGTGGCGCTGTACGGCAGGTTGCCGACGTAGATATTCATCATCAGTTTCTTTCCTAGTCTGTGTGTTGCGAGAGAGATGCACCGGCGTCGTGTCCACACAGGAAAACACGCGCTGGTGATTTGCCACTGCTGGCGAATTTTTCGGGCGCCGCAATCAACGCGCGCTGCCCGAGGCGGGGCGCTGGCGCTTGCGCCGTCGCCGCTGGCGCGCGCCCGCCGGAGAATCGGCAGCGTGCTGTCGCGCACGGCCACCACCGGGCTTGGCAGCGCGCGGCTTGCCGGCAGCGGACTTCTCGACCGCTTGCCGCTGCGGCGCTGCCAGCACCCTCGGTTCGTACGCCGGTGCGGGCCGAACCGGGATGGTCTTTTTCAACAGCCGCTGGATATCCCGGAGCAACTTGACCTCGTCGTCACTGACCAGCGACAGCGCCGCGCCCTCCTCGCCGGCGCGACCGGTGCGCCCGATCCGGTGCACATAGTCTTCCGGCACGTTGGGCAGCTCGTAGTTCACGACGTGCGGCAGCCGGTCGATGTCGAGGCCGCGGGCGGCGATGTCGGTCGCCACCAGCACGCGCAGGCTGCCGTCCTTGAAACCGGCCAGCGTCTTGGTGCGGGCACCCTGGCTCTTGTTGCCGTGGATCGCCGCTGCATCGATGCCGGCGCGGTTGAGCTGCTCGGCGAGGCGGTTGGCGCCATGCTTGGTACGGGTGAACACCAGCACCTGGAACCATTGCCCCTGGTCGATCAGGTGGATCAGCAGGTCGCGTTTGGTCTGCTTGTCCACGTGGTAGACATGCTGCGTGACCGTCTCCGCCGCGGTGTTGTGCCGCGCGACCTCGATCATCGCCGGGCTGTGCAGCAGGCCATCGGCGAGGCGCTTGATGTCGTTGGAGTAGGTTGCCGAGAACAACAGGTTCTGGCGCCGCCTCGGCAGCAGCGCCAGCACCTTCCGAATATCGTGGATGAAGCCCATGTCGAGCATGCGGTCGGCCTCGTCCAATACCAATATCTCGACGGCCGACAGGTCCACCGAACCCTGACCGGCATGGTCGAGCAACCGCCCCGGCGTCGCCACCAGGATGTCGACGCCGCGCCGCAGCGCGTCCTTCTGCGGATTGATCTTGACGCCGCCGAAGACCACGGCGGACGTGAGCGGCAGGTGGGCGCCATAGGTCGCGACGCTGTCGCCGACCTGGGCCGCGAGCTCGCGGGTCGGCGTCAGCACCAGTGCGCGGGGGGTCTTGCCGGCGGACCCCTTCGGGCGCTTGCGCTGGTTCAGCAGCTGCAACATCGGCAACGTAAACGCGGCGGTCTTGCCGGTACCGGTCTGGGCACCGGCAAGCACGTCGCGGCCCTGCAGAATCACCGGTATGCCCTGCGCCTGGATAGCGGTCGGGCGTACGTAGCCCTGTGCCGCCACGGCACGCTGCAGGTCGGCCATCAGGCCGAGTTTTTCGAATGGCATGGTCGCTCCAGTTCCAGCCTAACCGTGGCTTCACGGTGCCGGTCGAAGGCAGAGCTATCAATCGTTCGGGAGGGTCTTTCGGGGAGGGAGACAATCGCGAGAGATGGGCACCGACCGGATGGTGCATGTCGCGGCGAAGTATAGAACGGCACGCGCAGAATACAAACATCTATTCGTCGGCAGCATCTGGTCGCGCCGGCCGGACCGTCCGGGCTACCGCGCTCGGCGGTGCGGCCGGGCCGCTGCCCGCATGGGAGGGATTGCCAAACCCGCAGAACCTGCAAAGCGCGGCGCACGACCATCGAGACCGGCGACTATCGCCACCGTGCGGCTGCAGGCGTCAGCTTACGCGAGGCAGTCGCAACCTCGGCATCGGCGCAGCCGCCGGGTCGGCCGGCGCAGCGTCCGGCGACCGGGCGTCAGTTCTCGGCGGCGCGCGACGCCGCCGGATCCGCACGCACGTCGGCCGCGTCCGCGTCTGGCGAGACCTCGGCACCGCTGGTCAGGACCGGCGAGGCGTCGAGGTCCTCGGCATCCATCAACGCGGCGATGCGTTGCACCGAGGCCAGCAACTGCGTCTGCTCCCAATCGTGCAACGCCGCGAAACGCCGCGCGAAGGTCTCCTGGAGCAGCGGCGGCGCACTCGCCTGCAAGCGCCTGCCCGCTTCCGTCGCGGTGATCATGACCCGGCGACGGTCGGCGTCATCGCGGGCGCGCCGCAACAGGCCGCGGGCCTCGAGGCGTTTGACGATGTCGCTGACGGTCGCCTGACTGAGGCTGACCCGTCGCGCCAGCTCGCCGGCGGTCAGGCCGCCGGTCGTGATCGTCGCGCGCAGCACCAGCGACTGCGGGCCGGTCAGGCCATGGCTCTGGACCAGGCTCCGCGAGTGCAGATCGATCGCCCGCATCACGCGCCGCAACGCGATCAGCATGGCCTCTGAGCTGTCGATGGATTGCTTCGTGTCCAAAATAAATTCCGGTCGTCAGACCATCACACTATGCCAATTAACGCATCATTTTAGTGCATTTTATGGTTTGAAGTCCGTGCGACGATTGTTTAGCCTTCTAATCTTTTACATAACACAGCCAAACGACCATGTGCGGAATCTGCGGCGAGATCCGGTTCGACGACACGATGCCCGCGGTCGACGCGATCGCGGCGATGAACCGGGTGCTGTTTCCGCGCGGTCCCGACGGCAGCGGCATCTTCCAGTCCGGCCACATCGCGTTCGGCCATCAGCGCCTGAAGATCCTCGATCTGAGTGAACACGCCCAGCAGCCGATGATCGACAGCGAGCTCGGACTCGGCATCGTGTTCAACGGCTGTGTCTACAACTTTCGCGACCTGCGCGTGCAGCTGCGCGCGCTCGGTTACCGCTTCTTCTCCGATGGTGATACCGAGGTCATCCTCAAGGCCTACGCGGCATGGGGCATCGACTGCGTCGACAGGTTCCATGGCATGTTCGCGTTCGCGATCTGGGAGCGCGACTCCGGACGCCTGGTGCTCGGCCGCGACCGGCTCGGCATCAAGCCGCTGTATTACAGCGACCTCGCCCACGGCCTGCGCTTCGCGTCGACGCTGCCGGCGCTGCTCGCGGCCGGCGGCGTCAACACCGATATCGACCCGGTCGCACTGCACCACTACATGAGCTTCCATGCCGTGGTCCCGGCACCCCACACCATGCTGCGCGGCGTGCGCAAGCTGCCGCCGGCCACCGTTCGCATCATCGAACCCGACGGCCGCAGCCGTGACCACTGCTACTGGCGGCTGCACTTCGGGCCGCACGGCGAGGATCGCGAGCGCAGCTACGAAGACTGGCAGGAGATTACGCTGAACGCGCTGCGCAAGGCGGTGGAGCGGCGCCTGGTCGCCGATGTCCCGGTCGGTGTGCTGCTATCGGGCGGCCTGGATTCGAGCCTGATCGTCGGCCTGCTGGCCGAGCAGGGACAGCGCGGCCTGAATACCTTCTCGGTCGGCTTCGAGTCGGTCGACGAGGAGAAGGGTGACGAATTCCAGTACTCCGACATCATCGCCGATCACTTCGGTACCGAGCACCACCAGATCCGCGTCGACTCCGCGAAACTGCTGCCGGCGCTGAACGACTGCATCCGGGCGATGAGTGAGCCGATGGTCAGCCACGATGTCATCGGCTTCTACCTGCTCTCCGAGCGCGTGTCGCAGCATGTCAAGGTGGTGCAGAGTGGCCAGGGCGCCGACGAGGTGTTCGCCGGTTACCACTGGTACCCGCCGCTTGCCGACAGCAGTGACCCGGTCGCCGACTACGCCCGGGTCTTCTTCGACCGCGGACACGGCGAGTTTAGCGATGCGGTCCACCCGCGATTGGTCGATGAAGATCACAGCCGGGTGTTCGTCGAACGCCACTTCGCCGCACCCGGTGCACAACAGCCGATCGACAAGGCGCTGCGCCTGGACACCCAGATCATGCTCGTCGACGACCCGGTGAAACGCGTCGACAACATGACCATGGCGTGGGGCCTGGAGGCCCGGGTGCCGTTCCTCGATCACGAGCTGGTCGAACTGGCGGCGCTCATTCCCGCGCAATACAAGATCGCCGAGGGTGGCAAGGGCGTGCTCAAACAGGCGGCCCGCGCGGTGATCCCACACGACGTCATCGACCGGCCGAAGGGTTATTTTCCGGTGCCGGCGTTGAAGTACCTGCAGGGCGAGTACCTGCGCTTCGTCGAGGATGCACTGGCCAACCCGGCGGCACGCCAGCGCGAGATCTTCCGCGACGACTACCTGGCCCGGCTGATGGCCGATCCGAAGCAACACATCACGCCGTTGCGCGGCTCCAAAGTCTGGCAGATCGCTCTGCTCGAGCTCTGGTTCCAACAGCATGGCGTCTGAACGCATCTCATAGGTCGAGCATGAGTAAGGAAGAACACTACCGCAGACGACTGGCCCGCCAGCGGGCCAGCGGTGTCGCCGGCCCCGCGATCCGGCAGTCTCCGGACAACGACGACACAACACACAACGCCATCGTCGACTGCGGTTGGGGGCGCCTGATCTTCGCGCATACGTTCAGCGACAACCGCAAGCTCGCCGACGCACTGCTCGCCGAGCTGCCGGGGAAACGCGACATCGCCTTCTACGTGCGCGACCCGCACGTGCTGCTGGCGATGGAACCGCAGCAGCTGTTTCTCGATCCGTCCCATACCTACCGGCTGTGGCTGGACCGCTACAAGGTCTCATCGCTGCGCCCGCGCGGTTTCACGATCCGCCTGATGAACAGCCATGAAGACGCCGAGGCAATCCATCGCGTCTACCTCGCGCGCCAGATGATCCCGCCGCCGGTCGGCTTCATGTGGGACCATCGCACGTCACGTTCGGTGCAGTTCTTCGTCGCGTTCGACACCCAGACCGGCGAGGTCCTCGGTGCAGCAACCGGGATCGACCATGTCGAGGCGTTCAACGATCCGGAGAAGGGTTGCAGCCTCTGGGCCCTCGCGGTCGACCCGCAGGCGCGCCACCCCGGCGTGGGCCAGGCGCTGGTCAGACACATGACCGAGTATTTCATGGCCCGGGGACGCAGCTATCTCGACCTGTCGGTGATCCATAGCAACCGCGCGGCGATCCGCTTGTACGAACGTCTCAAGTTCAAACGCATCAACACGTTCACGGTCAAGACCAGGAACTCGTTCAACGAACCGCTGTTCATCGGCGAGCAGCCGCAGGAGAAACTCAACCCCTACGCCAAGATCATCGTGCGCGAGGCGCTGCGCCGCGGCATCAGTGTCGAGGTGCTGGATTCCGAGGCCGGCTTCTTCGAACTCTCGTTCGGCGGCCGCACGATCACGTGCCGGGAGTCGCTCAGCGAATTGACGACCTCTATCGCGATGAGTCGCTGCGACGACAAGGCGGTGACCCACCGCATCCTGCAGCGCGCCAAACTGCGGGTGCCGCAGCAGATGACCTGTCGCGACACCGATCAGGCGGAGCGCTTCCTCGATGAATTCGGCTCGGTGGTGGTCAAACCGGCACGCGGCGAACAAGGCGCCGGCATCAGCGTCGACGTGCGCGACCGGGAATCCCTGTCGCACGCCGTCGCAGAGGCAAGAAAGCATTGCGAAACCGTGCTGCTCGAAGAATACGTCCGCGGCGCGGACTTGCGCATCATCGTGATCGATGGCGAGGTAGTCGCGGCGGCCACCCGCCGGCCGCCACGCATCCAGGGCACCGGACAGGCGACGGTCCGCGAACTGATAGAGAAGCTCAGCCGTCGCCGCCAGGCCGCGACGGCGGGCGAGAGCAGCATACCCGTCGATCGCGAAACCGAGCGTTGCGTCGCGGCCGCCGGCCACGAGCTCGACGACGTGCTGCCCTACGGCAAGTCACTCACGGTACGCAAGACGGCCAACCTGCATACCGGCGGGACCATCCATGACATCACCGAAAAGCTGCACCCAAGCCTGACTCAGGCCGCAGTCAAGGCTGCCGAAGCGCTCGACATCCCGGTCACCGGCCTGGACTTCATCGTGCCCGATCCGACGGGCGAGGAATATGTCATCATCGAGGCCAACGAGCGCCCCGGACTTGCCAATCACGAACCGCAACCGACCGCGGAACGTTTCATCGACCTGCTGTTCCCGAATACCGTGGGCCCGGTGAACTGACGGAAGCCACCAGACGCCATGAAGCTGCTGCCGATAGACCAAACCTACGTCCAGGATGTCCTCTTTCGACTGCTCAACACGCCCAGTCCTGCAGGCTACACCGACCGCGTCGTCCACCTGGTCGCCGACGAGTTGGACAAGCTCGGCGTACCGGTAGAGCTGACCCGCCGGGGTGCGATACGGGCGACACTGAGGGGCCAGCGCAGCAGCCCCGACCGGGCGATCGTCGCGCACATCGATACGCTCGGCGCGATGGTCAAGGCGCTGAAGCCCAACGGACGCCTGGAACTGGTCGCGATCGGCCATTGGAATGCACGTTTCGCCGAGGGCGCGCGCGTCACGCTGTTCACTGACATCAGCTCACACCGCGGCACGATCCTGCCGCTCAAGGCATCGGGTCATACCTTTGCCGACGAGATCGACAAGCAGCCGTCGAACTGGCACAACCTGGAACTGCGCGTCGACGAGGTCTGCGGCTCGCAGCAGGACCTGATGCGCCTTGGCGTGCACGTTGGCGATACCGTTGCCATCGATCCGCAGCCCGAGGTCATGGAGAATGGCTTCATCGTCTCACGCCACCTCGATGACAAGGCCGGTGCCGCGGTCCTGCTCGGCGCCGTGAAGTCGGTGGTCGAGAGCGGCGCAACCCTGCCGGTCGACTGCCATCCGCTGTTCACGATCTCCGAGGAGGTCGGCTCGGGCGCTTCAGCCGCATTGCACCAGGACGTCGCCGAGATGCTGACATTGGACAACGGCACGAGCGCGCCCGGACAGAACTCCAGCGAGTTCGGCGTCACGATGTGCATGGCCGATATGAGCGGGCCGTTCGACTACCACCTGACCCGCTACCTGATCCAGCTGTGCCAGGAGTTCCAGATCCCCTATCAGCGCGACATCTTCCGCTTCTACCGTTCCGACAGCGCCGCGGCAGTCGAGGCCGGTGCCGACCTGCGCACGGCCCTGGCGACCTTCGGCGTCGATGGCTCGCACGGCTGGGAACGTATCCACTGGAATGCCCTGGAGTCGCTGACAAAGCTGGTCACGGTCTACATGCAGTCGCCGCCGCTGTTCCTGCGCGACCAGGACGACCTCGGACCGCGCACCGGCTTTCCGATGCAGCCGGCCTGATCCCGAGGAAGCCGGGAGGCCTGCGCTCCCGGCCGTCGTCGGTCCGCCGGTCGCCCAGTTGACAGCACGGGTGCACCGCTGTGGAAGCTGCGGCATGGCAGTTCATCCGCGGCGCAGGCCGGAAAGGCCAGGTCGCGCGGACCAGCGTCACGCGAGGCCGCAGCGGCCGACGCTGCCGTTGCCGGGTAAATCGTCGCATCCTCACCGATGGTCGGAACCCTGAATCCTGTCCACTGCTACCCGGTCAGGATCAGCCCTCACATTGCGGCTCGCATGCCCGACGCTTCACGACACCTGCGGCATCCAGCGGCGGCGACATCCCGGCCAGCGACGGTTGCGCTACCGCAGCCCGTCTTGTTTCGGGTCCTTATCGATGCGGTCGTTCCCGATCGTGAACGCCAGGAAACGCAGAACCCGTTGCCTGGCCTCTGCCCTGTCTCCGGCATTCGTCGCGACGTGGACCCCGCGCGTCGTACAGTCCTCGAGGTAAGCGTCGATGTCGGACCATGGCCTGCGTTCTGCGGTAGCCATCACGGTAAAGCCCTGCGCGTCGGCCGCGTAGTGGCATCGGTGCCAACTCCTGCCCCTGGGCAGGAAGACGCGATGTATGCCCGGTGCGTCGAAACCGTGTTCGGCATCGTCGTAGATCGCGACCCGCGCACGCAGGCCCAGGGTGGCCATCTCGGCCAACAGGTCGGCGCAGGCATCGGCACTGACCCAGTCGTCCGCGCCGGCCAACACCAGCAGGACCGGGACGTCGTCACGCCGCATCACCCGCTCACGCGCACCGCACCACGGGTAGACCGCGCCAATGGCGGAGAAGCGGTCGCCGTCGCTCGACAACCTCTCGCGGTAGGCCGTCCGTCCGGCCGCAATAGCCGCCGTGCCCCCCTTCGACCATCCCAGCAGTGCGATCGCATTGCCGGCGACCTGCGGATGGGAGCGCAGCAGGCGCAACGCCGCATAGGAATCGGCGACCATGCTCTCGATCGAAACGGCCTGCTGACGGCCAACCACGTCGACGACGTCGCGCGCCGAGAAGCTGTCGACCGCCAGCACGACATAGCCGTGCTCGTTGAGCGCGTCGGCGTAGCGGCGTTGCAGCGCCGAGTAACCGAGCGACCCGTGCAGCAATACCACGGCGGGAAACGGACCCTCGCCGTCGGGCAGCGACAGGCGCGCAAGAATCTGCTGATTCGACGCCGGCAGCGCTTGCTCCGCGTACAGCGCGCCCGGGTCGAGGTTGTAGCTGGGCACGGCGACCCAGGCGACCCCCGGCGCGGCTCTCTCGTGCAACCCGCCGCGGTAGACGAACAGCACGATCGCAAGCAGCAGAACGGCGGCTATGCCCCATGGACGAGTGACCGGCGCCCGGATGAATTCGATGACCGACGAGGCGCTCATGCGCTGTCTCCAACGGTCCGCTGCGCGCCGCGTCCGGCGCCGGACCATCGCGTCACACGGGCGATCGTCACCGCTGCGGCCAGCACGACGGCGAACACCTGACGCACGCGGCTGTCGCCGCTGCGATTTTCCGGATCAACCAGACGCGGCACCGAGAAGACCGGGATGCCGGTCGCGGCGCCGATGTCGTTCAACCGGGCGAGGTCTCGCCGGTCTTCCGCGTGCTCGCCGAGATAGGCGATCACGCCCGGCGCAGCGCGGCATTCGGCGTCGGCATTCAACGCATCGACGAACGCGAGATCGCGGCGCATGGACGGAAAGACGAGGTCGGGTACGATGCTGCCGCCGCACCGCGCACAGCGAATCTCGGTGTGCACCAGCAGTACCCGCGGCGGCCACGGCGCCGGATCACCGCAACCGATGCAGCGTGCCAGATCGGCCCGACCATTGGCATCGACCCGCAGGTCCCGGTCGATCGAGTCGTAGCGGCCGCTGTCGTCCGCGACCCACAGATGGGTTATCACGCCGTGATCCAGCCACGCGGCCAGCCGCGTCGCCTCGGCCTGGTCGATCGCGGCCGATTCGTGGCGCCGTTCGTCGGCCCGCTGCCACAACCACCGCAATACCGCCCGATCCTGCACCGCGATCTCGATGGCCTCGTCGCCGCTGTACAGCGGCGGCGACGACCGCTTGTCCAGGGCGACGACGACCGGCGAACCGGCGGCCTGTGCGCGGCCGAGCGCGTTGGCCAATCGCCACAACCCGCCGTTGAGCACGACCGCCAGCGGCGAGCGCTGCAGCAGGATCAGGAGCCACAGCGTCAGCACCACCGGCACCACCAGCGGCGGCACGACATCGTAGAGCGGTGTCTGCATCCAGACTACGCACAGGCCGGCAGCCAGCGCGACCGCCAACACAGACAGCACCACGGCCCGGTCACGCGGGAACAACCGGAAGCTGCTGAAGGCCGCCAGCGGTATCACGATACCCCAGACGTCGACGTACAGGCCCACCTGCGACGAAGCCAGGACCAGCGTCAGCCCGAAGCCGACCAGCGACCAGACCGCCGTCCACCCGGCCGCCCGGCGGTCTTCGAGGGCCATGGCCACGATGATGCAGGCCGCCGCGGTCAGCAATGCGGCGGCGCCGCGCGAGGCCTCGGCGGCGGGCCACCACCAACTGCCGTCGCGGGCGAGGACAACGGAAAGGATCACGGCGACAGCCATCGCGGGCGCCGACAGCGGGTAGAGACCCACGCGTCCTGCCCACGGGCGTATCGCCTGGTCGATGGCGACGACCGCCAGCATCGCGGCAAGGACCCAGGCGAGGTCCGTCGACAATGCGGCAAAGGCACCGGCACCGATGATCCCGAGAATGGCGGGATTGAAACCGTCCATGCCGTTGCGCCACGCGTAGCGGTCGCCGCTGGCGCGCCATCGGCCGAGCAGCGTTCCGATCGCTCCCCCGACGGCCGCACCGACCAGCATCCATGGCGACACCAGGGCCAGCGCCGCGAGCACCAGCAGACCGGCACGCCATCCGGAACAGAACACGAGCTGTGCGATGCCCGCAGCGAAGGCCTTGCCGACGTCACGACACAGCGACGCGCAGCGGCCGGCCCACGTGGTCACGGCCCTGCCTTGCGGGTCCGATCCCAGGGTTCTTCGACACGCGCCCGCCTACGGAAGTCGATGCGCGTCGGCGGCTCCGCCGGGCCGCCCGGGACCGCCGTATTGCGGACGAAATCCCGGCATGCCGGATCGCGCAGATGGTCCGGAACACGATCCAGGGCGAACACGTCCCTCCAGGTCTCGCGCCGGCGGATTTCGACCGGGCCCTGGTCGGTCAGCATCACCGTGGCCGGGCGGGTCTCGATGAACTGCATGGACTGGCTGTGGCAGTAGGCGCCCACGTGCGACACCATCAACACGTCGCCGACGTCGATCTGCGCGGCCGCGACGTTGCGCCGCAGGATATCGGTCTGCATGCAGAGCGGGCCGTAGACATCGTAGGACCGCCCCCGTGATCGCGATTCGCGGCCGGCCGACACCCGGGTCAACGGGTGGTCGTAGTAGACCGTCGTCGGCAGCAGGTTGACACCGGCGTCGACGATCACCGACGTCGCCTCGTTGTCGGCGTGCTTCTTCGCGACCACCGTCGTCAGCAACTGGGTCGACGAGTCGACGACGGCACGCCCCGGCTCCAGGATCAGGCGCGGCCGTCCACCGAACAGCTCACGTGCATCGAGGATGCTGGAGCAGATCTCGTCGGCGTAGGGACGCCAGAAATCGCCCTGGCGGCGGCTGCCGCCCGGCAGGTCGTATTCCGGTTTGATCGCGTTCTCCGACGGGAAGCCGCCGCCGACATCGACGCCGCGCGGGCTCAGACCGAGGCTGCGGGCATGCCGCGCGCCCTCGATCAATCGCCTGATGGCCTGGGTGTAGAGATCGTGGTTGAGGACGAAGGTCCCGCAGTGATTGTGCAGCAGCTCCAGGTCGAGGTGGTCGTCGTTTGCCACCTGCTCCAGCGCCAGATGCAGGTCGCCGGCATCATGATTGAATCCGAACTTGGTCCATCCGACTCCCCGGTACTTGAAGCTCATGCGCAGACCGACCCGGGCCCTGACCCCCAACGTCGCCGCAATCTGGGAGACCTTGTTCAGTTCATCGAAGCCGTCGATATTGACGACCGCCCGTTCCGCGACGGCGCGCTCGAGCGCCCGCCGCGCCTTGTGCGGTCCGTTGAAGATGATCTCGCGCCCGTCGTAACCCAGCGCCCGCGCCAGGTCGTATTCCATTTCCGATACCACCTCGGCCGCGGCGCCTTCCTGTTTCAGGGTCGCGCAGACCGCCGGCAGGTAGTTGGTCTTGATGGAGTAGGCGACGGTCGTGTCGATTCCGGGCACCGTGAAGGCATCCCGGAAGCGTCGGAAGTCGTCGCGCAGACGGGACTCGGTCACGACGAACAACGGCGAGCCGAATTCCTCGACCAGCGTCTCGGCGTCCGGCATGTCCGTGACGTCGGCGGTGGACAGGACCTCGCGGTCTGCATGCTTGCCATAGGCGACGAACGGCAGCTTCTCGATCCGTGGCGGCTCGTAGTCACGCGAGTCATGACGCATGGCGCAGCACCCCCTTGGTCGTCAGCGCGGACATCCTGGTCGGCGACACCAGCAACTCATCAGCGGCCCGCATGAAATATTGACTCCTCGGTGATCGCGTGACGGCACTCGGCATCCCCAGCGCCATGCGCGCGACCATCTCCGGTTGGTTGATGCCGAGCGGCGCACTCGCCGAGATCCATCCGGTAAAGCGCGGGTTGACCTCGAACAGATGGAAGCGCCGGGTTTCCGCATCGAACATGAACTCGCCTTCGCAGGGACCGGTCCAGCGCAGCTCGCGCATGAACGCCGCGAAATCCCGTTCGAGTTCGGCAAACGGCACGCATTCCGCCGACCACGTCGAGCCACGCGCGCAGGTCGCCTCCTTGCGCATCGTGAACGCGGAAACACAGCTGTGGTCCTCGTTGACGACGGCGCTCACGGCAAAGCATGGGCCCGACAGCGGCTGTTGCAGAATCATCGCGGGTTCGCTCGTGGTCGACAGACGCCCCCAGGCGCGGTCGGCCTCTTCGAACGTGCTTACGTGTTCACAGCCACAGTCCGGTCCCTTCAGGATCGCTGGCACGCCGAAGTCCGTCAGCGCGCTGCGCAGATCCTCGTGCCGGGCCACGATGTCGCTCCTTGGCACCGTGAAGCAGCCGAAGTCCCTGCCCTGCCAGTCCGAGAACAACGACAGCTTGGAGCGGGCCCGGAAGGCGTCCATGGTCGGCATCAGGGTCGCGATGCCCATGGCCTCCAGCTGTTCCCTGTTGCGGATGTAGTACGGAAGCTCGCCGTCGAGGCAGGGTATCAACGCATCGATGCCGCCCGACTCGGTGATGGCCTCGATCTGGCGCAGCAACTGTCCGGCCGACGCGGGATAGTCCATGCGATAGACACGCGCGAACAGGCCGGGTTCGAAGGCACCCGCATCGCTTGCTGCATAGCCGATCCCGATCAATTCGAAATCCGTGTCCGCCTGCGCCAGGGCCCGCGCCACCCCGATGCCGGGATTGACCACGTCGCTGGTGCTCAAGCCGGTGACGGCGATGCGCGCGCGGCGTTTCGACGCGACTCTCACCGGGGTCCGTTTGCGCGGTACCGCGGCGAGGCCGCCGTCCCTGAGGCCGGCTATGATCTCGCTGTCGATATTGGCTTCGCGGGTCGTGCGCAGCGCGATGGTGCCGGGACGGGCATTGCCATGCCCGTCGCTGCCGTCCATGCCGCGGGCAAACTCGGCATACAGCGCGGGCAGGTTCAGTCCGGCCCATGCCGCCGCGGCCGACCAACCGGGGAGTCGGCAATGCACGGCCCTGAGCATCGGATAACCTTCCGTCGCGCCGTGGCTGCGCTTGATCCCGAACTCGAACTCCAGCGGCCCCGTCCAGTCCAGTTCGCGGGCGGCGCGGCGGGCGAGCGACAACACCTCGTCATCGACGACCACCGAGACGGCGGCAATGCCGCCCTGTTTCGTCGTGTTGGTCACGCGCACGGCGACCAGTGGCCCGAATCTCCCGTTGCGCGCGATGCCGGCGGCGCGGTAGTCATCGGCCTCGACATGCGGCGAGAGCCGGATTGCCTCCTCCGGTCCGACGCGCATTTGCCGCAACACCGAAAGCAGCTGGGCCTGGGATTTCATTACCCGGTTCTGCCCGGCGATCTCGACCACGTGGGGATAAGCCAGGACCGGTGCGTAGCGCTCCACCTCACGCGAGGTCTCGGCAACGACCTTGTCGGGCATGGAGATGCCGGCCCTGGCCAGACGGCGCTTGAGCGCATCGGGATCGTCGAGCAGCTCGAGCGCCGCTTCTGCGGGCAAATGCACGCGGACACCACAGGTCGCCAGCTCGCTCCGATGGCTGACCAGCGCCAAGGCATCGGTCGTCGACCCGGGGACGGCGAAGATCTCGGTATCGGCATCCGTTGCCGGCAGCCAGCGCCGAACCGCAGCAGCCGGATCCATCCGCCAGTCCGGCGCGACCATGACGTCGTCGACGGCATCCGCCATCCACGCGGCGGGAACGATCGGCGAACCCACGACCGCGATGCACCGCACGGCGCCGCCGTGGGCATCCTTCAGGGCCCGGGCGACCGACAGACCCGGCCCGGCCTCGTCGACGCCCTCGAATCCGGAGACCAACGCGATGCGTTTCAACTTGCGGTACCCCGCTTGTCACCGTAGTGCACGAGGTCGCACTCTTCCTTCCCTTCCTTGTCGGTATAGGTCCAGCTGACCGAGATACCGCGCTTGGGCTCCAGCAGTGTCACCAGCGTCGCGGCATAGTCCTTGTGGAAGATCTTGCGTTTCTCAGTGATGGGTATGACGGTAATCCGCCCGAGCACGCCGTGGTTGATTCGCTGACTCTTGCCGACGGCGATCTCGAAATCGGAGACCCAGAGCGAGTTACCGGAACGTGCCGGCACCGGCCCGCGGAACACGCTACCCGGCTTGAGCTTCGCGAAATCCCTGAAGTATTCGTAATCGAACCATTGGCGCTTGTCGCCGGCCTGGGATGACCACAGACCGGTGCCGGTCAGGGTCCAGTGTTTCTCGATCTCGTAGGGATACGCCGTGCCGTCGCTGCCGGCGTAAACGATGTTGCCGGTGTATTTCACGAGCCCGCTGTCGATGCCGGCGACCGCTACGTCGTAGTTGCGGGTGTAGGGACCGGTGCACGACCATTTCAAACGCGTGCCGATGTTTGGCGCGCTGACCCGCGCTGCCCGTGGTTTCGGCGCCAGCACAGCGATTCTGGCGGTCGATGCCTGGTAGGCGGCATCGGCGCGCTCGCGGGCCGCGTTGCTCACGCAGCCGGCCAGTGCCAACACCGACGTGCCGAGCAGCAGGATCAAGAAAGGTCTGTGGACTGCCATTGTCGTCATTGTTGTTTCGAACTCCCATCTTCGAGCGCGCTGATGCGCAGGGTTGGCGCGGTTCGGCTCCCGGTAGACACCACGGATGCGCCCGTACCCTCGTCGAACAACGTCAAGTCGCATCTCTCGGTCCCGTTTTCGTCTTCGTATTGCCAACTCACCGACAGGCCCAGGTCGGGGGCCAGCAACGTCTCCATGTGCGACCAGTACTGGCCGTTGAATACCCGGCGCCGCTCGATCACGGGGATGACCTTGACGTCGCCGATCACCGGGTGGCGCAGGGTTCTCGACTGACCGAGACGGATGTTGTATTTCCAGACCCAGCGGTCGGCCCCGTGCCGCGCCGGCACGGCGGTCTCGAAGGACTCACCGGTCTTGAGCGTCCGGTACTCGGACAAGGCCTCGAAGTCGAACCACTGCTGACGATCGTCGTACAGGCGCGACCACAGGCTGGTCCCGGTCAGCGCCCAGTGCTTCTCGGCGACGTACGGGCCATCGTCGATCTCGCCCTCGTAGCGCACGACGTCGTCGTTGATTCCGGTGACTGTCAGGTCGTAGCGGGTGGTGAAAGGCCCGGTGCAGTCCCAGGCCATCCGGGTGCCCGCCTTCGGCGCCACGAGTTCCAGGTCGTCGGCCTCGGACGCGGAAACGCCCAGCCAGAGGCTGCCGGCGACGAGTCCGGCGACCACGACGCTCGCCGTGACCCGTCCACGGTGGGCGCGCGACATGGTCCACGGCCTCACGGTCGTCCCACCCGCCGCCCGGGCGCCGCGCTGCCGACCAGGAATCCACGCGCCGCCATGGTGTCCACCAGCGCCTGCAGATCGCGTTCGGCGGTCGTGCGGTCCAGGCCGTACCGCTCCATCAACAATCGTGTCAGCGTGTCTTGCGAAGAACCGGCGACCATTTCCTTCACGACATCGGTCGCGCTGGTATTGCAGCAGAAGATCTCGCCGGAATTCGTATCGACCAGCACCGCATCGGTGGCCTCTTCGTCCTGCTCGAACTGAACGAATTCACTCAACTTCAAATGCGTGTCGGCGATCATGCGCTCCATTTCTCGGCACCACAGGTCTTGCGGGTCTTCGCTTCCCAGAAACGGGAAATCCGCCGTACCGCCCGCATCCGGCGCGGATTCCGTTCGACGATTCGCTGATTCGAACCGCTTGCGTTGGTTGTCCTGCGCCTTTGACGAGCGCCTCTGAATAAACGGTTGGCAGGCCCGCTTTGATCCACGCGATCCTGGCAACGCGAGAACGGCATTCTCGCGTCTGCGTTGTTGGTGCCACCGCGGTGTTGCGGCTCTCGTGGCATCGCCCGCTGGCCGGACGGCGCTGCCGCATCACCGGCAGCGGTCGGCATTGACGGCACGGACCAGGCCGTCATTGCGGCGGCCGCGGTCCAGGACACGCGCTCGCGATTGCAGCCGCGTACGGTTCGACGACGTCTGCGCGACGCCGCAGGATCGGCGCAACTCCGCAGCGCGCGGCAGCGACGAACAACCGGCCGGCCGCAGCGGCGATCGCCGCCGTCGGCCACGTGACGTCTTCGACGATCGTTGCAGCTCAGCAGTGCAAGACGCCGACCGCGCGGTCGCGCAACACGTTCGCAGCCGCCACCGACCCGGCGTCCAGGCGCGGTGCGAGATGCCGCGGCAGCCCGCTCAATGGTTGAGGATCTTGCTCAAGAAATCCTGGGCACGCGCGCTCTCGGGTGCGCTGAAGAAGGTATCGGTGTCGCGATCCTCGACGATGCGTCCCTCGTCCATGAACACGACGCGATCGGCGACCTTGCGCGCGAAGCCCATTTCGTGGGTCACGACCATCATCGTCATGCCGTCCTTGGCCAGGCCGACCATGACGTCCAACACCTCGTTGATCATCTCCGGGTCGAGGGCCGACGTCGGCTCGTCGAACAGCATCGCCACCGGATCCATCGCCAGCGCCCGGCAGATCGCCACGCGCTGCTGCTGTCCACCCGAGAGTTCACCCGGATGCTTGTCGATATGCTCCGCGAGGTCGACGCGCTGCAGCAGGGCCACGGTCTTGGCGACGGCCTCGTCGCGGCTGCGCTTGAGCACCTTCTGTTGCGCGAGACACAGGTTGTCGCGCACGGTCAGGTGCGGGTACAGCTCGAAGTGCTGGAACACCATGCCGATCCGTGAGCGCAGGCTGGTCAGATTGGTGCGACGATCGGTCACCTCGACTCCCTCGACCACGATATGCCCCTGCTGCACCGGCTCGAGGCCGTTGACGCACTTGATCAGCGTCGACTTGCCGGACCCGGACGGCCCGCAGACAACGACGACCTCACCCTTGCCGACGCTGGTCGTGCAGTCGGTGAGCACCTGGAACTCGCCGTACCATTTGGAGACGTTCTCGATTTCGATCATGCGGGGCGCGCCTTCTGCAGTCGTCGAACGAACAGCGACCCGGCAAAGCAGATCACGAAATAGACCAGTGCTGCGAAGACATACATCTCGACCAGCCGACCCTCGGTCCGCGCGACGATCGACGATACGGTCATGAAGTCTCGCAGCGAGACAACGAACACCAGGCTGGTGTCCTGAAACAGGATGATCCCCTGGGTCACGAGAATCGGGATCATGTTGCGGAAAGCCTGCGGCAGCACGATATGGCGCTGGATCTGCCAGTAGCCGAGCCCGGTCGCCTGGCCGGCATGCACCTGGCCCTTGCGCACCGACTGGATGCCGGCGCGGATGATCTCCGAGTAATAGGCCGCCTCGAACAGCACGAACGCGATCAGCGCCGAATAGAAGCTGCCGATGGGGCGGCCGAGCGCCAGCGGGACCAGAAAATAAAACCAGAAGATCACCAGGATCAGCGGCACGGAACGGATCAGGTTGACGTAGCCCGCTGCGAACAATGACAGCGGCAAGATGCCCGAGAGTCGCATCAATGCCAGCAGCGTGCCGAGGATGATGCCGCCGACGATGGCCAGACCGGTGAGCAGCAACGACAGCTGCAGCCCCTGCCAGAGAAACGGCAGGTTATCGATGATGACGGCGAGGTCCAGTTCCGACATGGCCTAGCGCGAACCCATGTAGCCCGGTATCCGGGTATAGCGTTCGAGCACCTGCATCAGCAAGGTCGCCATCAGCGCGATGGCGACGTAGATCACCGTGGCCGCGGTATAGGCCTCGAAACCCTGGAACGTGTACTCGGCGATCTGCTGGCTCTGCGCCGTCAATTCGAGCAGACCGATCGTCAACGCCAGCGACGAATTCTTGAAGATCGTCAGGAACTCGGAGGTCAGCGGCGGCACGATCAGGCGAAACGAGATCGGCAGCAGCACGTAGCGGTAGGTCTGCGCGACCGAGAAGCCGTTGGCATAGGCCGCGCTCGACAGGCCTTTGCCGACCGACTGGATCCCGGCCCGCACCTGCTCGGCGACCCGGCTCGCGGTGTACAGGCCGAGCGCGATGACCGCGGTCACGTATTCCGGATTCGGCATATCGCGCTTCATCCAGCGGCCAACATCGTCCGGCACCAGCTCCGGGACGACGAAGTACCAGAGAAACATCTGCACCAGCAGTGGGACGTTCCTGAACAGCTCGACGTAGCCGGTACAGATCGCCGCGATCAAGCGGTTCGGCAGTGTCCGCCCGACGCCGACGAGGATACCGACCGACAGCGCGATGACCCACGCGGCGAGCGCCACCGCGAAGGTCCACTGCACGCCCAGGACCAGCCAGTCGTAGAACGGCTCCTGGAAGAGGACACCCCAGTTCCAGTTGTAGTCCATCAGCGTGCTTCCGATGACAGGGGCAGAGTCGCGCTCCGGGGGCGACGCCGACCCCCGGAGCGCGACACTGCCCCTGTCATCGGAAGCACGCTGATGGACAACAACTGGAACTGGGGTGTCCTCTTCCAGGAGCCG
>JAAUYD010254757.1_pt1 | contig 26146 bp, 17 predicted proteins | sample 7278101 | NCBI WGS metagenome assembly JAAUYD01 (sample SAMN14350128, study PRJNA611818) | marine sediment metagenome | isolation source: surface marine sediment (0.6m) | place: French Polynesia: Moorea | collected 2018-08
GGTGGTTGGAGTCAACCATATCTTGAATCACCACTTGGTCGGTGGGGCTGATATTAAAGGTTAAGTCCACTCCATCAAAATGCCAGCTTAATTGGGAAAGGCTAATGCCATATCATAAAAAGCTGTCTCGTTGCTGGTATCAGTGCGGCTAACTAAGCCGATACCGTGATTGTATCGAGCAACCAAATTACCGTCAGCGTCATACTCAGCTAGTACATCTCCATAACCGAAGGGATCGATTAAATATTCAGTACGCTGACCGTTGTAAACTGTAGCGGTGCGATTGCTAAAAGCATCGTATTCATACTGGGTTAAGTTATTATCCGAATCAACTACTTCAACTAAACGATTGTTATCGTCATAGTTATACGTCCAAGTTTCATTCCCTTGAACTTTAGAAACTAAATTTCCATCCAGATCGTAATCATAGGTTGTCGTATCTGTGGATTCGTATTGATTAAGGTTATTGGTGCTGTAGTTTTCTATGACACCATTAACAATAGTTTGAGTGCGATTGCCTGCAGCATCATAAACATAGGTCAAATCTTGACTCTCGATGTCAGGATTAGTCGAAGCAAACACCGCCCCTGTTAACTGTCCCGTTAGGTCGTATTCATAACTCCAAGTTCCATCTAGAGTAGCGAGTGCGGTACGTCTGCCGAGATTATCGTAGGTGTAATCGAAGCGAGAATTAACCGTACCATCAGCTTGTGAGTTAACTAAACTAATTAACTGTCCTGCAAGGTCGTAAGTATAGTTAGTGTATGTACCGTTACCATTGGTTTCTTTGGCTAACTGTCCACTTACAGGATGGTAGTCATAATCAACAATTAGATTACCATTGCCATCGGTTAATTGGTCTAATCTGCCCAAACTATCGTAGCTGTAGTTAGTTGTGTAAGTGTTTGTAGCATCTCGAACAGAAACTTGGGTTTTTCTGCCCAATTTATCAAAACTATAAATATGTACAATACCGTTAGAATTGTGATAAGAAAACTTATTTTCGGCTTGATTGTAAGTGAATTGGGTATGATCTTCTCCACTATTACTCCTAAGAGAAGTAAGCAACCCATTAGTAGCTCCATATTCATATTCAATAGTCGATCCATCGCTGTAAATTTCCTTAATTAGTTGATAATTATCATTGTATTCGTAGCTAATCTCTTGACCACGACGATTAACAGATTTCGTTAACAAGCCATTGGCATCATAGAAATACTTATCCTGAGTACCGTCTTCGTAGATGATGCTAGTGAGATTGCCACGACTGTCATAGGCATAGAGAATATCGTTACCGCGTGCATCTGTAAAACCGCTCAAGTTATTGGAATCAGCATCATAGGTAAATTGAGTAGTTTGATTCAACGCATCGGTTTGACTGGTAATATTGCCAGCCTCATCGTAAGTAAAACTGGCACTAAATCCTAATTCACCATTAATACCAACCAAGTTACCCGCTTCATCGTAACTATAGTCAGTGGTGCGTCCAAAAGGATCAATCGTTTGGCTAATTTGTCCTTGGTCGTTGCGTAATTGTTGGGTAGTCGCACCGTTGGGATCGGTAACAGTTACTCCACTATCGTCGTAGCTATAGGTATAGGCTAACGCTTCTCTTCCTTCCCCATAAATAACCTGTTGTAAGCGACCATACTCGTCATAGTCATAGGTCGTTTTCGTCCCATCGCTATTCGTGATGCTAGTTAGGGCTGTTGGGTCGTAGGGATTACCATAGGTGTAGTTAGTAGTTCCTGTGGAGTCCTCAACACTGAGGAGAAATTGACCGGTCGAGTCGTAAGTATAAGAACTCGTTTGACCCGTTTGGTCGGTCATGGCACTAATACGTCCCTGTTCGTTGTAGCTGAAGGTTAAGCGATCGCCATTCGAGGACGTGAGGCTAGTTAGCTGATTGTCTGTATATTCTGTGCTGAGACGGTAGCCATTAGCATCTTCAATATAGTCAAGCTGACCGTCAGGACGAAAAACAATAATTGTCCCGTCAGCTTCTTGTAGTTGATAGTGGTCTTCTTCCCAAGTCAGGATCGCTTGATCGCTATCTTGTCCAGAATAGCTACCATCAGCAAGCTGAGAAAAAGTACGAGGATGGGAATGGGAAAGTGTGGGAGATAAAGCCTGGAGACTTAAGTCGTAGGGACTGCTAATTAGTTGTGTCAGAGGCGAATCGTCTGTACTGGTCTCATAAAGAGCCGTTCCCGTTCGTTGTTGGGGTAGTAGAGATTGAATTCCCCAATTATGAAGAATGACGTTTCCTTCGCTATCAGTCTCTAATCCAATATCTGCTAGAAAAAACCAGTTCCAACCGAAGCTTTTTATATGTTCGTTATAGTTACTCATTTTTAGTCAGTTAAATTTTTTAAAACAGCTTATTTGTACTTAATTTTTTAAAATTAAGTATTTGTATTGATAGCATTTTTATCTAAATTTGCCTATTGTTTTCTATAAAAATCAGTGTTTTTGCTGCTCTTTATTAAATCTTAATAATTTAATTAGTAAATCTACATAGTTGACCACATTTTTTGATTTTTTCGATAGGTCAATGACTTTGAGCAATAATTCACTACAGCGTCAAATGTTAAAGTACAATATTAAGTAAATTACTATTACCCCATCAGCCTCATCAGAACATAATGATCAAAACCCCATCCATGAAGAGACGACAGAGGCAATATCTGAAAGTGGGGAAATTCAACGATTCACTGATAGAGAAGTACAGGGAATTTGAAAACAGAAATACAATATTAGAACCACTCCTCAGACGAGAAAAAAGTGGAGACTTAGAGAAACGAACCCACCGTGATAAATCTACAATTCTAATTACCAATAGGCGGGGCTAAAGGCTGCCTAAAATTATCTGGATTGAGTAATTTTCTGGGGCGGTTATTGGTAACAATACTGAGGGCTTTAAATAGTTTATTAATATCTTTATAAAAGGCAGAATTTTTTTTACGATTGCCAGAAAAGGAAAAACCATAGGCTTGTTTAAACTCTTCAGTAACACCTTTTTCGACACCGATAGAATAGCTATTCCAACCACTATTATCAACAATATAACCCCCGAAATCTTGTAGGGCGTAAAATAATTTTTTGGCTGGAACAGTCTCTAATTCTAGGCTTTCTATGGTAACGTTGGGAGGAATGGCTAATAAAGCTCCCATGACTAAGTTTGGGTTATCTCCACCGTAACGATTGTTAGCATCAGGATCAAACGCTCTAGCATCGGCACGAATGGCTGGCCAACGATAACCAGGAGGGCGATCATAAAGGTATTTGTAACCATGAACCAGCAATTTCAAAACATGAGGAATGGGTGGTGCATCCGGTAATAACTCCCCTAAGCGAATAGTACCCCCAATACTAGATAACCCTGATCCCCCTTGTCCCCCTGTGATTCCTAACCCATAGATATCCTCTTTTCTTGGGGTTCGATGGCCAAATACGGGTCCTCCTCGTTCACATCTAGCTAATGGGTTCGTGGAAATGAGAGTACGGCCATCCGGTTGTAAAAAAGCTGCTGCATTATTAGGGGTTGTTTTTTCTGTGGCATCTGGCACAATTAGATCCTGGGGAACGGGTATTTTTCCTAAAAATTCTCCTCCTTTTTCACAACGTCCTACACCCCAATTTTTAATGGAGTACCAGTTAACAATGGGATCGGTTTTTTGGGTAACAATATAAAAGTTAACTTCTGGTGAAATATTGTACACTTTTTCTAAATTGGCTGGCTCATATTTTGCGTCTAAACTGATGGGAAGATTCCAGATACTTTCTTGAGCAAAGGGTTGTTTATGTTTATTACGAGTCGCTCCTGGGGGATATTCAATCTTATTCGTAACAATCTGGTGATTAAGCATTTCCGAGGCGGTAGATGCTTGTTTTGAGTTAAAATTAGGAGAAATATCCCACAGTTTATTGAGGCTAAGAACCAAAGAAAAAACTAAAATCGTGATGGGTAAATAAATCAGTTTGCTTTTGAGCTTAAACATGAGTTTGGCTCTTGTTTTCTAGACAATGATAGGGTACTGTACCGTAAGCATTCAGCCGTCAGCGTTCCGCGTTCAGCTTTTAAGCTTATGGCTGACAATTGATAGCTGAATACTTACAATAAAGTTTCTCAATATCAAATCCTTCTTCTAAGCTTTAGTTTGAAGCTGATAGCTGAGGGCTGATAGCTGAATGCTTACACTGTACAATTAAAACTATGAACAGGGTTAACTTTTTTTCAGGTTAGCAATTTTTCTCTAGTAATGTCAATTAGGAAATAAAAAGTCAGTCAAAAATGAAACAAAATCTAATTATTTATCGTGATACCTTATTGCCTTATTCTCAAACCTTCATTCCCGCTCAAGGAGAAAGTTTGTTATCTTACCAACCCATTTATACTGGTGTTGTACCAGTGGCTGGAGTTGAAACCCTTCTTCCTTTAGAGCGAACCTTATTATTGAGTGATGTTAAACCATTTTCTAAACTATGGAGACTGTTGTTTAAACTGTTTGGTTTTATTCATCCTCGTTGGCTAAATTCAATTAAAGCTTATTCTCCTTGTCTGATTCATGCTCATTTTGGATTGGGAGGGGTTTGGGCGTTACCGTTATCTCATCAATTAAATATTCCTTTAGTTGTTACGTTTCATGGCTTTGATTTGAGTATTAGTCAATTACAAAAATCAGTATCTTTGAGTCGGAAATATGAATATGAACTTTATTTAAAAAGATTACCATCATTATTTGAAAAAGCTGATCTTTGTATAGCTGTCTCAAAATACATGTATTCAAAATTACTAGAAAAAGGTTGTCCTGAAAACAAAGCAATGGTTCATTATATTGGCACAAATTTAGATTATTTTACCCCCGATCGCACTATCACTCGTGAACCTATTATTTTATTTGTGGGTAGATTGGTAGAAAAAAAAGGGGGTAACTTTTTAATTCAGGCTATGGAAAAGGTTCAAGCAGCAATGCCTGATGTTAAATTGGTTATGATTGGGGATGGACCTCTGAGAACAGAACTAGAAACCCTTGCCCATCAAAAATTAGAAAATTATGAGTTTTTAGGTAAACAACCCCTAGAAATAGTTAAATATTGGATGAATACTGCTATGATTCTCTGTGTTCCTAGTGTTACTGCTGCTACGGGAGATATGGAAGGATTACCCACAGTCATTATGGAAGGCCAAGCGATGGGTTTACCAGTGGTGAGTACGTTTCATTCTGGTATTCCTGAAATTATTATTCATGAAAAAACCGGCTTATTAACCAAAGAAAAAGACTGGCAAACCTTGGGTGACTATCTCTTACTACTGCTTAAAAATCAAGAGATGAGAGAGTATTTTGCCGAGATGGGTCGTAACTATGTACAGGAAAATTTTGATATAAAACAAAATACAGCAAAGCTTGAAGAAATCTACAACAATGTTGTAAGCAGTTGCAATTCTAGATCCATATAAGGAAAAAGTTATATATTCCAAGGGGTTTAATTTAAGTGAACTCGGTCAAAAGCGAGCATCTTCTTCAACCAATGTATACTTGGGTAAACGCTTCCCTTTGTTTGAAGAACGGCCATAAATAGAGAGATGTTTAGAAACAATATCAGGCCAATTATGATTTTGCCTAACATATTGTTGTGCATTTTTCGACAGTTCTCTTAACATTGTAGGGTTATCAATAGCCATTTCTAAGGCTTGAACACAAGCTTTTACGTTACCTTTTTTAAACAATAAACCTCGATTATTTCCAATTAACTGTCGATGGGGAGCAATATTACTGGCAAGGACGGGAATTCCTTGTTGCATAGCTTCTAATAATACGAGAGGTAATCCTTCTACATCAGAGGGCAAAACAAATAAACCCGCTTCCCGCATCATTTCTGATAACAATGCTCCTTTAATTTCCCCTGTAAAACAAATATTCGGGTTATAATTCGCTGCTTGTTTTAATTGAAGATAATAATCTTCCGTATCACTATGTCCACCAGCTAATACTAATTTCCAGTCCTGATGGGGTAAACATTGAAAAGCTCGGATGAGCAGATCAGGGCGTTTTTCTGGTACTAATCGACCTAAAAATAAAATATATTTTTTCGGTTTTAAACAGAGAGATTGAAGATGAGTAGGTTGAGAATCATAGGGAACAAAAGGAGCAGGAGCCGTGGGAATATAATAGGTTGGTTTATTGTAGGTTTCCCAAAAATATTTCTGGAGAAATTGAGAGACAACAATAATTTCATCAGAGCAGATTACGGCCATTTTTTCCCCAAAACGAATTAAACGCGAGGAAAGTTTACCCCATTTTGCCCGTTGCCAATCTAATCCATGACAAGTAACCACTATTTTAGCTTGACTGAAGAATTTACCAATCCAACACCATAAAGCAGGACCTAGGGCATGAATGTGGATGATGTCATAATTGCCAAAAACAGCAATTATCGTAGCCAACAGAGAGTTAATTAAGGCATCAAACCCTTTAAGGGGAAGAGAAGGCAAAGAAATGACTCGGACTCCTTGAGAGTAACTGATCATCTTCGAGGACTGAGTATAACTACCTCGAGCATACAGATCAACCTTACAGCCTTTCTGAGCAATTCGTGGATAAACTTCCTGACAATAACGTTCAATTCCTCCCTGTTGCGCCGGTAAACCCTTCACACCAATAACCGCGATTTTTATTTGATTCATGGAAGTTTCCCAAATAATTTCTTAAGTAAATGTGCTTAATCATTTATTTAGTCATCCATGTTAATACTGACTTGTTAAAGAACTGTGAAGTTCGATCTATAACTTCTATTGGTTGTGGCCAAATTACAATTGTTGCTGCCAACGAGTCCACATCCTTTGATAGATGTCAGTAATGACGGTTTTAGCTTGATAGGGATAAGCTGTATCAACGCAAGCTTGACTGGGGTAATCACTAGGGTTTAATAACACTTTACGCCAACTTGAGGCGATCGCGGATGGGGTTCTTTCTGAACAGACAACACCACTATTGGGGGTCAATAATTTGGGGGTTTCACCGCAACGAGTGGTAATAACAGGGGTTCCAGAGGATAAAGCTTCGAGGACAACTACTGGCAACCCTTCATACACGCTGGTAAGCACAAACGCACTGGCAATTTGATGGAAGTTAGCTAGTTCAGTTTGGTTAATAGAACCGAGTAAGGTAACTTGTTGATTGAGTTGACATTGATTAATTTCTGCTTTAACTTGTGACATTAACTCTCCTTCTCCTGCCATCAACAGATGAACCTTGGGATCATTTAACGCTTGTAGGGCGCGAATGAGTAATAAAGGATCTTTTTGGGGGTGCAGTCGTCCCGCAAATAAAAGAAATTGAGTATTTACAGGAAGGCGAAGTTTTTGGGTTAATTGTTGTCGTTGTTGTTCTCTTTTTTCAGGGGGTAAGGGATAAAAAATATCTCCATCGACAGCATTTTTAATGGTCATAATTTTATGAGCCAGGGTTGGGTATTTTTCTTGATAAAATGTTGTAGTTTCACTGTTACAAGATAAAATTTGCTCGAATTGAGGGAGCAGATTTTTTTCCAATGCAAAATAACCCACAGGAAAATATTGCCAAAGAATTGCTTTTTTGCCAGTTTTAGTAGCTATTTGTTGGCGAATATCATTATGAAGGAATAACATTTTTTCTCCTTGCCAGTTTTTTGTCATCAGGGTTGGTTCGAGACGATGAAAATGAAAAAAATCAGAGGTAAATGTTTTTTTCCACAACGCTGCTGTGTATTTAATAGTTGTAGGAATTAAGCCCCGAATATCGTCGTTAGGTAAATAAAATAAGGGCATAAATTTAATCATATTTCCTGAAAATTCTCTTTCTTGCCATTGGCCAATTTCTTGAAGAGAATTTCCTGTACCAATCAATCTAACTTCAAATTCTTCTGGAGCATATTTAAGAAAAGAACGAATAATCGTTTGAATACCACCGATACTACTATTCCAAGGATTAAATTGATAGCAAATCGTTAAAATAGGTTTTTTCATAATGACTGATTCTTTAACTCTTCAAAGAAAATAATGGAAAATTGATCATTATTTTTACCTAGCAATCATAGCATATTCTTAATCCCAAAAACAGTATTAATATGGAATTTCTGATATTTATTATCTCTAATTACTTACGTATTCAGCAATTTCAACTATTTAACTAATCTGAAGAAAAAGAGGATAAAAATACATATTTTTTTTATATCGGTGCTTTTACTGTTGTCATCTTTTTAGAAAAAAAAATAGGATAAAAGTATTGCATCCATAGCTATTTTAAAAAACAAAATTTTTTCTTTATCGAACAAAGATTGTCAAAAAATTCGTCTTTTAAGGATTTTTGCAATCATTTAGTAACTTGATCGACAGGATTTGTTTGGCTATTTATTTTTATTTTGAATCTTAAAAACATAAAATGTTAACCGAAACAACCGTAATTTCACCCAATTTAGAAACAGTTTTTAACCCTCATACTCCTCTTATTACTGAAGATATTTTTTCCCTCTACAATCAACAAAATAACCAATTAACGAAATTAGATGTAAATACTTATTTAGAGCCACAACAAACCACTTCTCAACTAGAAGGAATTGGGGATATTTTTGAACAAAATTTACAATATCTTGATCATAGAGAATCCATAAAAACTGATGAAATCAGCCCGTTTGTCGATCCACTCACTGGGATCGATGAAACACAACCCATTGCCTCAGCAATTAGCCCAACAGAAACCACTTGGAAACCCCTTTATGAACCTGGGGTTGGGGGGTGGTTAACCTCTTTTGCCATTAGTCCCCACGACTCAGATCTTATCATTGCGGGGGGAGATATGCTAGGGGTTGCTTATTCCCATGATGGGGGAAAGAGTTGGTTAGGGGGTCAAGGGTTAAAGAGTTGGGAAATTGAAGAAATTACCTTTGATCCCCATGATTCCAATAAGATTTGGTTAGCTACAAAATCTGGTCCTTATTTATCCCTTGATCGAGGTCAAACCTGGATAGAAAAACGAAATGGGTTGCCTGATTTTCAATGGGGAACCTTTGTGGCACCCATACAAGAAATTTTGATTAATCCGAATAATACGAATCATTTATTAGCCTTTACTGGCCATCAACGGGGAGACGAAGCATCAGAAACCAATCGAGGAGAAGTTTATCGAAGTTTAGATAACGGAGAAAATTGGCAGTTTTTATCACAAATTGGCTCTCAAATTGAGAATAATATTTATGATGTTGATTTTTCGACCAATAATTTCAATCAACTCTTTGCCAGTACCAACGAGGGCTTATTTCGGAGTACAGATGGGGGGAAAACTTGGACAGCATCAGGCACAAATTTACCCACAGGAGATAAAAAATCCTTAGCCACCCATTCTAGTGATCCCAATACCCTTTTAATTACTGTTAATGGTCAAGGGGTTTATCGTTCAACAGATGCAGGAAAAACCTTTGAAGCGGTTAATAATGGCCTCAATATTTCTGATATGAGTCAATCCTTTTTTGATCAAATTAGATTTGCTCCCAATAATCCTGATATTGCCTTTTTTGGTGAAAGAAAAACCGCAGGAAATTATCTAAGTCAAGACGGTGGATTAACTTGGAATAAAGTAGGTGGCTACGAAAAAGGCAGTTATTCCATGGAAAATAAGTATTTTCGTGCCTTTGATATTGACCCCAATAACCACCAAAGAATCATCGGTGGCACAGGAGAAGGTATCTGGTTGACAAAAGATTTAGGTAACAGTTGGCAAGATACTTCAAGTACGGAAATTTCTGAAGATCACTGGCGAGGTAACGGCTATTCTGGATTAGTTGTTGTCAATTTTCATTGGGATCAATTCCATACTAATCAATCCTTTATCGCCGCTATGGATTCTGGAAAATGGATGAGTCGAGATGATTTGAATACCTGGGAATGGGCAGGAGAACATCGAGACAATGGTATGTCAGATTTTGCTGGCTTAATTGATGTTTCGTTTACCAATCAACCAACGGCTCAACAAGTTATTTATGGCGTGGTGGGACATTCAGCTACCCAGAAGAGTCGAGGGGTTTATGTCTCTTTTGATGGGGGACATAATTGGCAAAAACAAAGCATTCCTATTCCCGAAGGAAGGGGCAGAAAAATTGTTGCTCACCCCACAGAAACGAATAAATCTTGGTTAGTTTGGGATGATAAACTTTTCTTTTCTAATGATTATGGCAAAACCTGGAACCAACAATTAATGACCGCAGGAAATATTTATGAATTAACCCCTGATTATAAGAGTGAAACGTTCCAAGTTTATGTTGGCAGTCAAAGCGGTTTGTGGCAATCTGCGGATGTCACGGGTAATAATTACAATTTAGTCCCTGGTTCTGAGGTCAATGCTTGGGGGATCACTCGCATTGACATTGTTGATCACGATACGTTATACGCAGTGAATGCTAAACGAGACGGTTATAGTCGACGGGGAATTTGGCAATACGATCAAGGGGTTTGGACTCAATTAACCAATAATAAAAGTGATGGTTCAACCCCCTTCCGTTGGGTGGCTGATATTGCTGTTGATCCGCGCAACCCCGATCGCATTTTAGCTGCAACGGATCAAGATCCTTTCCTATCCGTGTCACAGGCCACAGGGGTTTGGTTATCTGAAGATGGAGGCAACAGTTGGCAACCCTTTAATGATGGACTTTCTATGTTACGGGTCAAAAATATACAATTTAAACCCGATGACTCAGGAACCGTTGTCATTGGAACCACAGGAGGTGGTTTATATCGCACTCAAATTGGGGGAGATACCACTGCACCCATGGTTCATGTGGATTTAGATAATATCATTGAACCAGCAGCAGGGGACTATACTTTCCAAGTGACCTACACCGATGATACAGCCATCGATCTCAATAGTCTTGATAATAATGATTGGGTGGTGACAGGAGACAATGGATTTACGGCCCAGGCAACTTTGAGCAACGTTACGTCCCTCATTAATGGCACTACCGTTGTAGCTACCTATTCTATTAATGGCCCGGGTGGAACTTGGGATATGAGTGATAATGGTACTTATACCCTGTCCTTGGTTTCAGAAGAAGTAAAGGATATCCATAATAATGCTGTTTTAGAAGGGATGTTAGATACCTTTACTGTGGATATGAATACCGTTTTTGAGCCAAGTAGTGGCGGATGGGAGTCAATGACCATTGAAGCAGAGGCGTTTGACCAGAGTATCGCCCCTGATGGGGTTCATCAATGGGTGTTAGTGAATGATGCTGCTGCCTCTGGTGGTCAGTCTTTGCAAGCGTTGGTTGATAATGGGACAAACCATAACACAGGTTACGAGAGCAACAGTCCTCGCCTAGATTACACTATTAACTTTGAGGAAACCGGCATCCATTATGTGTGGATTTTAGGGAAAGCCGGAGGCAGTAGGATTGAGCATAGTGATTCTATCCATGCAGGATTGAATGGACAAGCCACGAATACAGGCGATCGCATTTCGGGCTTTACGGGGGAATATGGATGGTCAAACCAAACAATGGACTCGGTAAGAGCAACCCTAGAAGTAACTGAAACAGGGGTACAAACCTTTAACCTATGGATGCGTGAAGATGGTTTTATCGTTGATAAAATTATCTTGACCACGGATGAGAATTTTGAGCCAAGCAATTTATAATTTGCTACAATTTTCCGAAGGATATATAGGGCAGGAAGTGTCCGAATCTACGCCTAACCAAACTGTTGAAATGCAGTGTATCAAGAGCGTTAGTTCTTGAGGGTAGGAAACTCCACTCTCAACGTAGTAGGGTGGGGTACTTCACTAATAGACGAACTCATTGGTTTTACGGATTAGGAGGCAGTGTGAATTCTTTAGTACAGAATATTAGTTTTGAACTATCTGCAAGAACCCGCAACCTGATTCAACCCACCCTCAATCATAAGTTAATCTACATTCATATCCCAAAATGTGGGGGGGTTTCTCTGAGTAAAGCCCTGAAAGCTTGTTATGTAACGATTAATATTAGAGATTCTAATCTTTACAAACTCAATTCAGAAGCTTGTCAGACAGTGGCCCAAACGTTAGAAGAAAAGCCCCTCACCGTTTTTGACCCAACGGTTATTAAGTTACGGCAGGAATTATTGCTTTATGGGATGTCACAGCCCAACATTAACTATATTAGTGGTCATTTCCTCTTCAGTAACATTGCTTATGAGGCTTTTCATCACCAATACCAGTTTATTACCATGTTGAGAGATCCTGTTAAACGGTGGATCTCAGAATACTTTTACAATCGTTATAAAAGCTATGGTAATGCTAAAACTGACCTGGATATTGAAGCCTATCTTAACTCCGAAGCAGGACGCAACAGTGGACAAGTGTATAGTCGGTTTCTCTGCGGTTTAACTGAGGTTGAAGACTATGGTTCAGCAGATGTGATTGCTCACACTAAAGAAAACCTACACAAATTTAGCTTAGTTGGCTGCATTGAACATCTTGATAGGTTTCTGCAACAATTTTCTCAGCGATTTGGTCGACAGTTGAGAATAGGTCAATGGAATCAGAATCCTAAGTCTAAATCCTATCAGAAGTCGGTGATCACCGATGATATGCTTGATCGCATTCGAGAACTGTGTCGTTCCGATATTGAGATCTATAACTATGCTGTTGAAAATCTTATTATTGGCTCAAAAACCAAGGGAAAAGAAGTTTTAACCGATGAAAAATAATTAATTAGGCTACAATGTGTGAGTAAAAACCAAGCCGATAATCATCCGTTAAAATCATAGGAGTGTTAAATTTACAGGGATATGACTGAGACAAATTTTTCATCTTTATTGTCTATTTTAAATCGACGAAAATGGTTGGGATTAACCACTTTTAGTGCAGTTATTACTGGTGCCATGACCTATTTGCTGTTAGTGCCAACTGAGTATAGAGTCAAGACAAAGTTAATGGTTAACGAGCAACAAACAGGGATTTCCGAGTTAGGCAAAGACTTACAATTATCAACCTATCAAACTCGACAATCTGATCCGTTAGCCACTTTGGCAGAATTAGCCAAATCCAAGCGAATTTTAAATCCAGCCTTCAAGGACATTTTTCCCCCAAAAATTGACTCGCCTGAAGTCATTTCCCTTCGGAAAAACTTAACAAAAAAATTAGGGGTTAAAATTGTTCCTGCAACCAACATTCTCGAATTAACTTATCAGTATAAAGATCCAGAAATTGCTGCGACAGTTCTTAATTCAATTACCCAAACCTTAGTTGCTGAAAAGAGTAAAACCATTCGCTCTCAAGCTCAAGTTGTTAGAGAATTTTTAGAAGCAGAAATCCCTAAACAAAGAGATCTAACCGAATCAGCTACCTCAGCCGAAAATAAATATCGTCAGAAACACGGTTTAATCTCAGTTTCTGAGCAAACAAGTAACTTAGTGAATAGTTTAGAAAACTTAGAAAATCAACAGCGAGAACTTCAGTCCCAATTACAAAATAATCAAACAAAGACCCAAGAGTTTCAACGATTGATTGGCTTACAAGATAGGGAAAAAGCTTATATAACTGGACAAATTAAACAGGACGAAAACTTACAAACCTTACAAAACAAATTGGTTGATCTAGAAATCCAACTTGCCAATGCTCGTTCTCGTTTTACCGATAGTAATCCCACGGTTCTTTCACTTTTAGAAGAACAAGATCAAGTTTTACAGCTTTATCAACAAGCGTTAGGGAGAGTTTCACCAACTGCTGTTAATGTTGACCCCAATGCAGTTACCACAGATGAATTAAGTCAAACTTTAATTACTCAATTCATTCTTAATGAAATTGAAGGATTAGCGTTACAACAACAATTGCAAGCATTACAACCACAAATTAGTCGTTTACAAAGTCGTCTGCTACAAATTCCCAGTCAACAACAACCCTTAGCAACATTAGTAAGAGAAAAAGAAGAAGCTGTTAATAACCTTAAATTTTTAGAATCTAAATTAGTAGAAGCTCGCCTAGCTGAAGCACAATTATTAAGTAATATTATTGTTTTAGAATTGGCTCCGACTAATTCTTCTAATACAACTCCTTCTAAACCAGCGGTGTTAACATTAGCTGTTTTTTTTGGTTTGATTTTTGCAGCAGGAATGATTCTATTACAAGAAACATTGGATAATACTTTATATAAAGATTTGAATTTAGAAAAATGGCTGGGAATTTCCGTTCTTGGTGAATTGCCTAATTTACCAGAAATTAATTTATTTGCAGATGATAAAGCATTTTTTCTCAAGAACAAAGAATTAGTTGAACCCTATAGGAGATTATTGAAAATATTAGAGTTAGAAAAGGAAGAAAACTCTCAAGTAATTGTAGTTAGTAGTGCCATATCAGGGGAAGGGAAATCTGTTACGGCTTCTCATTTAGGGGCAGTCTCAGCTATGTTGTTTCGCCGTACCTTAATTATTGATGGTAACTTACACACCCCTGAACAACATGACTTATTTGCTGTCCAATCTTCTCCCGGTTTAACTGATATTTTGGATCAGGGTTTTTCCCTTGGAGACTTAATTCAGCCGACGGAGATTGATAATCTGTCTATCTTGCCTTGTGGTTCACTGAAATCTCAAGGTTCTTTGGTACTTGAATCGCCTCAAATGAAATCACTTCTAGAAGAAATTAAACAACATTATGATCGAATTATTATCGATACTCCCTATTTATCTAATTATGCTGATGCAATTACGTTAGGGGAACTAAGTGATAAAATGATTTTAGTTGTTCAACCCAATTTGACACCAAAAAATATACTTCAAAATGTCACAGAGAATCTGCAAAAACAAGGTGTAAATTTACAGGGGTTTGTCGTTAATTATGTTAATAAAAAAGGAAGAATTAAGAAAAAAATCTATTTAGATTAAGATAATGATTACTTGGTGTTGTTAACTATGTCGTTTAATTTTTCAAAATCCCGCTCTCGGATTCAATCTTTAACTCCTTGGATCATACTAGGAGGAATTATTAGTGGTATTTTAATTGGATTTTTAGTTGTTATCAACCCGATATATCTTCTCGCTTTGATACTTGTTATTTTTGGTGTTACTGCTTTTTTCTTAAAATTTGAGATAACGGTATTAACCTTATTAATTATTCGCAGTTCACTGGATATTTTTTCTGATTATCAGATTCCATCTGCCTTTGCCCTTGCTGTAATTGCTTTAACTGTAATTTATATCATTATTCAGCTATTTACCCGTCAACCTCTCATCACAGATAAAGTTTGGTGGTTTTTAGCTTTTTGGTTAATATTGCAAGGTTTATGGGTCATTTTATTACCCTTGGGAGGATTAGGACTGGATGGTTCTTATTTGTCTCTAGCGATACGAGAATGGATTCGTTTATTGTCCTGGGTAACGATTTATTTATTAGTAATTCAATTAAAAGGAAAAATTGCCCCTCAAACAATTGTTTCTTTATTATTTCTGGGATTAGTTATTCCTTGTACTGTAGCAATGGTACAAATTATTTTACCCTCTTCTGTTCTTCCTTCATTTTTAGTCGTCTATCCCAGTGGTGCTTTTGATATTGGTTCTCGTATTAATGGAACTTTAGGCCATCCTAATACTTTTACCACCTTTACTTTTCTGTTTATGGCATTAACTTATTGGAAACAAAGTCATACTAAAAATCGGCAACTTTGGCTGATTGTATTAGGTATTGTTGCTTTTTTCTTTGTGGGTGCCAAAGCATTATTTGGACTGATGATGTTAGGGACTTGGCTTTTGTGTCACTTTGTTCGTCGTGCTAGTCTATTAAATATTTTTGGAGGTCTTATTTTATTTGGTTTAGTGATTGCTTTATTTGCTAGTACGCCATTTGGTCAAGAACGATTGGGTTCTTTAAGTCAAACCCCTATATTTAATCCTGATATTAATCTTTGGACAGGGATTTTAACCTCTAAATGGGATGGTAATAGCTTTAATTGGCGATTAGCTCAATGGCATTATTTATTGCAACAATGGCAAAATTATCCTTTGCTTGGATATGGTTTAGGGGTCAATAAATTGATTAGTGCCAATGGATTAGAACCTCATGGTGATTATGTCCGCTTTTTAGTAGAAACTGGAGTTATTGGTTTTATGGTATTTTTAGGATTTTGGTGGGGTCAACTTGCTTATCTTTTCCATTTAATGAGAACCAGTATTCCAGGCAGTATGAAGCAAGATTTTTGCTTTACTTTGGTATCAATCATGATAGCATTATCCATAGGAATGATAACAGAAAATATTTGGAGTCACACCACATTATTCTTTTATTGGTTTACATTTTTGGCAATTGCTGGTTGGGATTGGAACGAAGAGAAATTGAAAAAATAGCCAAAGTTTTCTAGAGAAATCTCAGGAAATAGAAGCAAAAATTAAAGCACAATCTAAGCCACCTGACTTAATCTTTTTAAAATAAAAAGACAACTTAATTGGGCAGTCATTGCTCAAAAAATGCTATAATATTGTTGATAATTTATAAAACAATCAAGGAGTTATCGGAAAATGCCAAAAGTATCTGTGATTATTCCTGCTTATAATGCTATGACCTTTCTACCTATTACCTTAGAAGGGGTTTTAAAACAAACATTCCAAGATTTTGAAGTGCTTATTATTAATGATGGTAGTTCTGATCATATTGAACAATGGGGGAAGGAAATTCTCGATCAAAGAGTAACTTTAATTTCACAAAAAAATCAAGGACCAGCTATTGCTAGAAATACAGGTCTTGCTCATGCAAAAGGGGAATATTTTGCCTTTTTAGATGCTGATGATTTATGGGCAGATACTAAGTTAGAAAAACAAGTTTCTGTATTAGATAATAATCCAGATATTGGCCTAGTTTATAGTTGGGTAGGTTCCATTGATCATCAAGGAAATATTCGAGGCAAACTTCTTAAAAATAATGTGGAAGGAGATGTGTGGTCTGTTTTAATTCAACATAATATTATAGAGTGCGGTAGTAACCCAATGGTTCGCCATATTTGTTTTGAAAAAGCCGGAAATTTTGATCCACAATTACCCTATGCTCAAGAGTGGGATATGTGGTTAAGAATTGCTGCTGATTACCCATTTAAAGTGATTAAAGAACCCTTAACTTACTATCGCGATCATGCCAATAATCGTTCCAAAAAGTGGCAAAGAATGGAACAAAGTTATCAAATTATTATGGATAAAGCTTTTAGCCATGTTTCCCCAGAACGAGAGGTGCTAAAAAATCGTGCCTATGGTTACAGTAAGCTACGAATTGCTTGGAAAATTTTACAAACCTTAACAGGAGATTATCAAACCCCCTTAATCTATCAAAAACAAGCTAAAGAATTATGTCCTGAATTACAGAATTCATCAGAATATCGTCGTTTAACTATTGCTATTTTTTTGGTTCGTTTTTTAGGTGTTCAAGGTTATAAAAATGCTAGATATTTAATTGATCAATATAAAAAACTTGTTTCTTTAAATAGTCAATAAACTTCATGAAAAAAAAGCTAAAACAACTCTTATCAGATCAATTTCTACGTAATAGTGGTTGGCTTGGGGCTGGAGAGCTACTGAATCGGATTTCTCGTCTAGTAACAACTGTTGTCCTAGCTCGAATGTTTACTACAGCTGATTATGGTTCGTTAGCTGTTATTTCCCTAACTTTTAGTTTTGGGAATATTTTTGTTTTGCGGGGTGGTATTGGCTCTAAAATTATTCAAGCGGAAGAGGAAGATATAGAAGCAATTTGTCAAACCGCTTATTGGTTAAATTGGATTTTATGTATTTGTGTTTTTATTGCTCAGCTTTTATTAGCTTGGCCTTTATCTTTATTCTATAAAAATAGTGATTTAATTTTACCAATAATGACCGTTAGTTTGATTTATTTAACCCTTCCTCATTTTATGGTACAAGGGGCGTTAATTCGTCGGGCTAATAAATTAAAATTGACAGCATTAACCCAAGCAAGTTTAAATATTGTTACTAATATTTTTAACGCAGGATTGGCTTTTTTGGGCTGGGGAGTATGGTCAGCCGTTTGGGGAATGCTCATATCATATACCATTCAAATTTTTCTGCACTGGCGTTTAAATTCTTGGCGACCACCTAATCGTTTTACTATCGAAAAATGGCGAGAAGTTATGAGATTTGGGTTGAATATTTTAGGGGTTTCTTTATTAGAAAAACTTAGACTCAATTTAGATTATATGATTGTAGGTGGTTTTCTAGGAGTAGATGCCTTGGGATTATATTATTTTGCTTTTAATGCTGGAATTGGGATTAGTAGTAATGTAATTAATGTTTTTACTTCTTCTATTTTTCCTTATCTTTGTGTTGTTAATGATAATTTGAGTGAACTTAAAAAACGTTTTATTAGTAGTTTAAAGAAAACAGCAGTTGTTATTATTCCTTTGCTGCTGATACAATCATCTTTAGCTCCCTTTTATGTGCCAATTATTTTTGGGGAAAAATGGATTTCCGCTGTTCCTATTTTAGTGATTATTTGTTTATCTGCTTTACCTTTAGCTATTTACAACCCAACTAAACAACTCCTGAATGCTGTTGATAAAACACAACTGAGTTTTTACTGGAATATCATTTTTACTCTGTTGTTTGGTTCAGTATTATTATTAGTGGTCAAGCAGGGTATTATGGCTGTTGCTTTATCGGTTCTAGCTTGTCAGTTTTTAACCCTCTTTTTCTGTATTTGGGCAATTAGAAATTTATTTAATAAAACAGAAATCAAAAAAGTTTAAAACTACCAATGAGATGTTATGCTAAAACCATAAATAAATTTATTACTGGAAGTAATTACGGATGAAACTAGGACTTTTAGCCAACGAATTTTTTGATCTTTCTACAGGAAGGATGGGAGGATTTGGTTGGGCAACTCGTCAAGTGGCTAACTGTTTTAATAATGATAAAAGTTTAGATGTTGAGGTAGTTTTTATTGCAGGGGAAAGCTATGGAAAACCCAATGAACCCGATCCAATTATTCATAATACTCGTGTCATTTTACGACAAAAAAACTTTTGGGACTATGCCCGTCGTCTCTGGTCTGAAAAGTTTGATCTCATTTTAACCATTGATTATCGACCTGAGTATCGTCGTCAATTTTTCTTGTTACCAAAAACCCCTATTATTACTTGGGTTCGAGATCCGAGAACCGATGAAGATGCACTAAGAATTAAATCCGTACGTCTTCCAGGCCAAGAAACAATTTATCCTAAGGGACTAGAGTCTTTTGACTGTACCTCTTTAGTGAGTGCTTATCAATTTTCAGAACGTTTCAATCGTCCTTTTTTATTTGCTTCTACTTGTAACTTTTTAACCTATAAAATTAAAGGAACTTATGGAGTTCAACCACCTCAGTCTTATTTGTTACCTAATATTATTGATTTAGATCCTGGACAAATCAAGAAAACCCAACAACCAACCGTGGTCTTTTTAGCCCGTCTTGATCCTTATAAACGTCCTTGGTTATTTGTTGAACTTGCTCGTCATTTTCTTGAAGTTACTTTTATTATATTAGGTAAAGCTCATTTTGAAGGAAAAGGAGCATGGAAACCTACTTCTTTGCCTAATAATGTGAAATTAATGGGTCATATTGGGGGTACAGAAAAAGTTAAATTATTATCAGAAGCTTGGGTTTTAATTAATACCTCAATTCATGAAGGATTAGCAGTGAGTTTTTTGGAAGCTTTAAAATGTGAAACCCCTATTTTAAGTTGTGTTGATCCTGAAAATGTGGTGTCTCGTTTTGGTGTTTATGTTGGAAGATGGGAAGGAACAGGAGAAACAGCAATTCCCTATTTTATTGAAGGATTAAACCGTTTACTGACTCAACATCAATGGCGGATAGAATTAGGACAAAAAGGAAAACAATGGGTTACACAAACTCACAATAAAGAGCAGTTTATTGCCTCTTTTAATCAGTTATGTAAATTAGTAAAAGTGAAGTAAACATTGATTATAAAAGGATTGTACTTATAAGCGTTAACAATACTATCAATGACCCTATAAGTAACGAGTAGTTATTAACTAAAGCAATTGATTAAATTGCTAATTTTTTCTAATAATAAATTCATTGATTATTACATTTTTTTAACTATTTGCTTCTAAGATTTAACTAGGAGGTGAAACATGATGACGATGCCAAATTTTCTAATTATCGGTGCAGCTAAATCAGGAACCACTGCTTTATATGAATACCTTAAACAACATCCACAAATTTATATGAGTCCCCATAAAGAGCCACGGTTTTTTGCTCTTGAAGGAGAATCTCTGAATTTTCAAGGACCAGGGGATAAGGACAGATTTCGTTTTGTCACTGATCTTAATGAGTATCAAGCTTTATTCGATGACGTTTCTGACGAAATAGCTATCGGGGAAGCATCTCCCTGGTATTTATACGTTCCCAAGGCTGCTGAGCGGATTAAACATCATATTCCTGATGCTAAACTAATAGTAATTCTCAGAGAGCCTGTCCATCGAGCCTATTCCAACTATATCCATGCGATTCGTGAAGGACTCGAACCCCTAGATGATTTTGCTGAAGCAATGGAGGCAGAAGAACAGAGAATCAGAGAACATTGGTCTTATCGTTGGCATTATAAACAAAAAGGATTTTATTATAGTCAATTGAAGCGTTATTTTGAGTTATTTAATCGTAATCAAATTAAAGTTTATTTCTATGATGACTTTAAGGAAAATCCCATTGATTTACTACAAGATATCTTTCGCTTTCTTGGGGTCAATGATCGATTTGTTCCTGATTTATCCCAAAAACACAATGTTTCAGGGATTCCCAAAAACTATCTGCTTGATAAATCATTAATGAGAGGAAATTTCTTAAAAAAAGTTTTAACTTTTTTATTTCCATTTAAGCAGCTTCGTCGTCAACTTAAGCATAGGTTAATGCAATGGAATCTTCGTAAAAAACCTCCTTTAGATTCTGCCTTATATCGGCGATTTAAAGAAGAGTATCGTGAAGATATTTTAAAACTTCAAGACCTACTGCAAATGGACTTATCTAGATGGTTAGAATCTTGACATCCTCACGCGCCCTCCGCTTCACTAAAGGGCGGTGATTCCCTCTCAAAACAAACTTAATTGTTTATATTGAGGGGCGGTTGACGCTTCATTGGAAACCGCTACTTTAACAGTAGTCTTACACTTCCTCTGCAATCCGTTTTTAGGGGACTGGGAGATGGGGGGACTGGGAGACAAAAGAGAAATGATTGATATATCTTCACCCCGTCACTTCCACACCCTACACCTCACACCTGATCGGCGAAGCGACAATAAACTATCATCAATAAAAGACAATTTGCAACTTTGGGATGCTCCCATCTTCTTTGCCACAGGACCTTGTTCCTACTCCGCTTGATAAAGCTTGATATTTTGTTCAGGAGCAGCCAATTCAATATTAGCCTCTTGCAGACCTGTTTGGATGGCTTTCAACAATTCAACGTAAACAGGCCAAAAGTCATCAGTAGGAAGCCAGGCAGATAAGCCTACACTGATATAGTATTCATAGTGACTGTTCCAGGGAAACCAACCCGGGGCAGGATTCTTTAGCACTTTGGGGTGTGACGAAGCAATGTCCATCCAAAGCTTCTTAATTGTATCGAGGTCTTCGGTAAACTTGACATAGATGGAAACCATGAACTTGCGACTGTCTGAATGGGTATAGTTAATAATATCGCTACCCCAAACCGTGTTATTGGGTAGAGTCACAGTATTTCCCCCAAAATCTTTCAGCTTGGTACTCGCCAAGGAAATGGAGTCCACATAAGCCCAGTAACCCGCAACTTTCACCTCATCGCCCACATCAAAGGGTTTATTTATCAGCAACATCAGTCCACTGGCAAAATTCCCCAAGTTGCTTTGCAGTGCAAAAGCTAAGACAAAACTAGCCCCACCAACCACAGCTAAAATCGGTCCAAGGTTGACCCCAACGGAGGCTAAAGCCAGCAATGCTCCAATCACCAGAACCCCCCGTTTCACTATCATGACCACAAAGCCACGAAACAGATTGGATATATTGGTGACGCGAGTGAGCGCGCTATCTGTCAACCGACCTAACCTCGGTGCAATGAAGATGGCTATGATTAGAATTCCCACAAACTTGACAAGATTAAAACCTAAACGAATGCCACCTTCAGGTGATGTGAGCCAAGTGGTGAATCTTAGTCCTAAACTCTCCGCATCGGTTAGGTTAAACTGAATGCCACTAACAACCCCAACATATTGCCGATAGGTTGTGGTGTCTCCTCCCTTGGCATCTAAGGCATCTAAAACAGTTGTTAAGCGATTGACTAGATTAGACTGCTCGATTTCTAATTGGCTGACAGTGACTATATTTTGTTCCTTTTCTGTATCAACTTCTCCAGAAATTTCTCCCTGACCTGCTTGACGCTGAATAGCAGCTTCTTTGTCACTGATTTGTTCAGCTTTGGCTTTCAAAAGAGCAAACCATGCGTCTGCCTCCGCTTGCAGGTTGTCTTGAGGTAATGGTTTTAGTAATACTTCTAATAGTTCAATGGAAATGTTGGGGTCTTTGGCCGTCACCGCTTGGATTGAGGGTTTCTCCTCTACCACCTTCTCTTCACTGGCAGATTCGGTGGATTCAACCGAAGTCGATTGCCCCTGTGCCAAAACATCTTGAGAGAGTACAGGAACACTAATAAAGGTGAAGACTGAAACAATTGTGGTGGTAGTAATGACTTGAACCCTGAGAAAAACGGATAATCGACTCATAGACTTTTTTTGACCTTTTGAGATTAGGGAGTGCTATAACATCCCTACTAAGATAGAACAAAAATATGGTTTTTTCTAGTTGATCAATGAAAAATTTACAAATGGACAGCCTTGTGTCCAGATTCAGTAGAGCGAAAACTTACTTGTTTGGGCTGCAAGGGAGCAGGGAGTGGGGAGAAGGGGAGATTATTTTAAAATATTCTAGAGTAAATAAAAGTTCAATTCATGTTATAAATCTCTAAGAATCTGAATTATACTCGCTAATTTTTGATTTTTATTCTATTTTCTTTCTCCTCCGCTCCTTACTCGCGCGTTCCCAAGGCGAATTCGATTCGCCGGGGTCGCTCGTCTCCGGAGCTCCCCCGCAATCCTAACTAGGATCTTTGTGATCTACTTAGATTGGTTAGACTACCCACGAATCGGTTGCAAATCGGGAATAGCTTGGCGGAGTTTTGAGAAAGACCAAGCCCCTTCGCGCAATAGCTGACTTGGTGAACAGGTAAAATCAACAAGGGTAGAAGGTTGTTGTTCAGGGTTGGGTCCTCCATCGAGAACAAGAGGAACTCTCTCTCCCAATTGTTCAGCCACTTTTGGGGCTGTTTTTTGAGTTTCCATTCCGGAAACATTGGCACTGGTGACAGCCAGGGGATGACCAACCTGACGGACTAATTCCAAACAAAGTTGATGATTAGGGATTCTGACTGCTACCGTATTTTTTCCAGATGTCACAAATGAGGGGACAATTTCAGTTTTCAGGAAAATGCCAGACATAGCTCCAGGCCAGATTTTCTGAAGCGACTGGAGGGTGCTTTCAGAAATTTCCTTAGTCACTTGTTGTAGCTGTTCAAAATTGGCGACATAAATGATGAGCGGTTTATCTGGCGATCGCGACTTGACCTCAAAAATCTTTTTAATCCCTGATTCTTGGGAAATGCTGGCTCCAATACCATAAATAGTATCGGTTGAGAATACAACTACTTCACCATTTTTGAGCAAATCAACGGCTTTTTTTCGTGCCACTTCCTTATCTGCGGGTAAAATCTCTGTCATAGTTAAATTGGGAGAGAACTAATCATATATTACTATCAACGAGAAGTCGCCACCAGCTATGAAAAAAGTCTCGCTCTACTGAACAGTAGCGCAAATGACGACGCTGATTTTGTCTTCCAATCCCAGTGCGTCCGTGTAGGATACGATGGTTGTCAAACATCACCAAATCTCCGGGTTGCAGACTTTGTTTCAGGTAGTATCTGGGATTAGTATAAAACTGCATGAGCTTTCTATAAGCCATATAAAATGGCTCGATAATCTCCTCTGGTAAATCTAAGGGAGCGGGGAATAGATTGCTAATGCGAACTTCCTTCACATTACCACCACTATCTAAGCAAAAAACGGGACTGCTGAATTGCATATCGATGCGATCATGATAATATTTTCGGAAAGAAACCTCGTAACGACAAAGTAGAGCAAACGCTTCTGAATCTTCCTGACGTAACATCTCTGCTATTTGGAAACCATCCACAAAAATAGACTGACCACTCCCATCGTTATTAGCCATTAAACAGTGGAAAAAAATAATTCCTGGTGGTGCATATTGATAGGCATCATCCGTATGGGGGATGAGGTCAATTTCAGAGTTGGCAACACTTTTGTGGCTTTCTTCTGGGTCTACAATAATCTCGAATATACGTCCGTAATTTGTCTCTAATAGAGGACCAAATGACTGAGCAAAAGCTTTGAGTTCTCCCTTCTGAGGAGGCACATTTCGCACAAAACAAATCCCGTAATCCCTGAGATTTTCTAACAGTTTTAATCGACCTGAATTCCTATTTAGAACTTCTTGATAAGCAATTTCTGGTAAGTTAGAAACAATCTTGCTATCCCAAAAAATAGGTCGATGCTGACGGTGTTCCCTCTCGGTCTGAGAATAGCAGTGCTGTCGCAACCATTGGGCATTATAGACGCTTTTGTGATTGTCTGGTTTCCAGAGAATTTCCAGTGTATTACCCCTATCCCAACAAACTGAGAGAGGTTCTATATCTATGGGAACATCAGTAATTTGAAAACGCTTTTCTCCATGTTTGGGGTCGCCACAGATAGAGCAATAACAGTTGTCCCGCAGCCAAATATAGTGAAAGGTACTGCGATGACCATCATCCCAATATACAAACAGTTTTCTCTTATCTTGTTTAACTTTAGAGATTTGGTATCTTTTAGATTGACTTCTCATAGCCGAGTTTTTTCCCATAAGACTCATAAATTTTGATATTTTCCCATCAATTATTCATGTTTATTGGCAATATTCAAATAAATCAATGATATTACCATCAGGATCGATGAGGCTCATTTTTCGTCCCCATTCAGTGTCTGTTGGTGCTAGGTAAAAGTATTGTCTATAAAACTCGGATTGATTCAAAATGGCTTCATGTGAAGCCACCTTGAAACCAATTTTAATATTCTTTGTTGCGTAGTGGCCATCAGAATTTGGAAGAGGGTATATTTCAAGTAACACATCACCATTTTTACAGACAAGGTGTTGATCTCCATCGCCATGCTGATGTTTTTCAATATTAAACCCTATTTTAGAATAGAATTTATGGGATTCAACAAAATTACGGGAATACATCACAATATAGAAAAGAAATGGTTCCATCATAATCGCTTATATCATCGTATATTTATCGAAGTGCAATGCCTTTTCCAGGTGCTATATCAAGCTCATCGATAGTACAATTTGTTGAATTTTTGAGCATAAATAAAACACTAGCTGCTACTTCATCACTTGAAACCATTTTCTTGCGGTTGTAGTCCCCTCCAATATAGTTCCATATATCAGTATCTACAGACGAAGGATTGAGAATCATAATACGAATATTATCCTTTCTGAGTTCTTCTTTGACAGCTAGAGACATTCCTCGCAAGCCAAACTTTGATGCACAATGAATACTGAAATTGGGATATCCTGTCTTACTTAAACCCGAACAAATATTAACAATCGAACCTGAAGAGTTCTCTTTCATGTATGGAATGACATACTTCATCGTTAGAAATGGACCCTTTAAATTTGTATCAATCAAGAGTTCCCAATCTTCTTCAGTCATGTCTTCAATTAATCCAGTTCTGATTGTAGCTGCGTTGTTGATCAGGATATCAATCTTGCCAAAAGAACGGTAAACTTCTTGAATAAATGATGAAACAGCTGCCCCTTTTCTGATATCTACAATACGACAAAGGGGATAATTGTCTGTAACCATTTTCAATTCTTTTTCAAGCAAGTCTAATCCTTCCCCATTTTTTGAACAAATTGCCAACTTCACTCCTTCCTTCAGCAACTTTTTACTAATAGCTTTTCCTATGCCTCGTTTTCCTCCAGTTACTATGGCAACCTTTCCA
>JAAUYD010111413.1_pt1 | contig 26138 bp, 23 predicted proteins | sample 7278101 | NCBI WGS metagenome assembly JAAUYD01 (sample SAMN14350128, study PRJNA611818) | marine sediment metagenome | isolation source: surface marine sediment (0.6m) | place: French Polynesia: Moorea | collected 2018-08
ATTGTTGCATTTGATATAGTCGCGCCATACCTCACCAGGGACGGCTTCCATGTCTCAAGTAGCCAACTTCAGCCGGCACGACGCGTTGCTCAACAAGCTGCACGAAATGCGCGATTGTGGTGGTCCGGCCATCACCCGCGGCCTTAGTGATGAGGTCGTTCTCGACTTCCTGCGCGAGCGCGAAGATCTCGCGCTTGCCATCGATCGCGCGTACGAAGCGTTTGTGGGTTACAAAAAGACGCACCCCGATTTCGTCGCGCTCGGGGAAAACGAGCAGATCCATCAGGCTCACTCCGGGCTGACAAATTTCTACGCCAAGGATGCGGTAAACCCATACGTCGCAGTCGGTGGCGCCGGTCCCTGGGTCATCACGCTCAAGGGCGCGGTCGTTTACGACGTTGGCGGTTACGGCATGCTCGGTCTCGGTCATGCGCCGCAGGCTGTACTCGACGCGATGGACCAGACACACGTCATGGCGAATATCATGACGGCGAGCGTGCAGAAGGTCGACTTCGTCGCCGCAATGCGGCGCGAGATCGGCCATACGCGCAAAGAGGGCATCCCGTTTGAGAGCTTCATTTGCCTGAACAGTGGTTCGGAACTGATGTCGGTGGCCGCGCGCATCACGGACATTAACACGAAGAAGCTGACGGACCCGGGCGGTCGCTACGAGGGACGCAACGTGTGCGGCCTGACGCTTCAAGGCAGTTTCCACGGCCGCACGGACAGACCGGCGCACTTCTCGGATTCGACGATCCGCAAGTACCGGGAACACCTCGCGTCGTTCGCGGACAATGGATACCTGCTCACGATCGAGCCGAACAGCATCGACGAACTCGAGGCTGTGTTTGCCGCTGCCGATGAGGACAACGTCTTTATCGAAGCGTTTTTCATGGAGCCCGTCATGGGCGAAGGCAACCCGGGCAAAGCGATAACGCCCGAGTTCTACCAGCGCGCTCGCGAGCTGACACGCGAACACGGCACGTTCTTCGTCATCGATTCGATCCAGGCCGGCCTGCGTGCGCATGGTGTTTTGTCGGTTGTCGACTACCCCGGCTTCCAGGAACTCGATGCGCCGGACATGGAGTCGTATTCCAAAGCGCTAAACGCCGGCCAGTATCCGCTGTCCGTGCTCGTGTTATCGGCGAAGGCGGCCGAGACCTACCAGCGCGGTCTGTACGGCAACACGATGACGACAAACCCGCGCTGCCTGGATGTGGCGATGGCCGTCCTCGACGCGCTCACACCGGAGTTGCGGGAGAACATCCGCATCCGTGGCAAACAGCTCGTCGACCGGCTCGGCGCGTTGAGTGCGGAAACCGACGGCGCCGTGATGGGTGCGCAGGGCACTGGTTTGCTCGTGAGCTGTGAGCTCGATGATCGCTACAAGATCTTCGGTGCGGACAGCACCGAGGATTACCTGCGACGGATCGGTCTCGCCGTCATTCACGGTGGCAAACACTCGTTGCGATACACGCCCGTTTTCGACATTGGCGAAAAAGAAGTCGACCTCATCGTCAGCCTGACCAAAAAAGCGCTGCTCGACGGGCCGCGCGCGCAGTAAGGGTAGGCTGCTAGAGTCGGCGCTCCAGGAGCACCCAGTTGCTGCCGCCGCCGTCCCAGGATTCCTTGACGATGGGTCGGGTCGCCTTTTCCACATAGCCGCTGCGTTCGTAAAGCCGTCGCGCGCCAGTGTTTGCGTCCGACACGATAATGCTGAGGCCGGTACGGTTCGTATCGGCCGCAAGCTGTTCGGCGATCGAAAGCAGTTCGGTCCCGTGACCCTTGCCGCGATACTCGGGAAAGGCTGCCAGGACATTTACGTACCAGGTACCCGCAACGAGGTCTTCGAGTTGTTGCAGCGGGACGAACATCGGCGGCATGTCCGCGTAGTCGACGGGCTCGGGCTCATCCGGCAAAGGGTAGCCGATCAATGCGGCGACGACTCTGCCGCCTTCCTCGCCGACAATCGTATTGCGGTATGAAAACCCGCCGCTCTCACGTCGTGCTCGTTGCTGGCCGATGTCCCAGGGGGAGTCGCCGGCCCCGGCCATGTTCGTCCACAGGTACAGCGGCATTCCTTCGCCCGCTATGTTGACCAGCTCGGCCATCGGCAGTGCGTCATCGCGTGTCGCGTAGCGGTAAGGAGCAGTGAGATCGATCATCGGCTGCTATTCTAGCCCAGTCGCGTTAAATTTATGCCATCGTGACTACGACGAAACGGCATGACTGATCTCGACTGGGCGGTAATCGGCGTTTATCTCGCCGGCATGCTTGGCGTCGGGGCCTATATCGGACGCAAACAGCAGTCGCGCAAAGACTACTACCTCGGTGGACAGCGGATGCCGGCCGCTGCGCTCGCCACGTCAACAATCGCAACGCAGTGTTCGACGAACAGCCTGCTCGGTGCGCCGGCATTCGTCGGCTTCGTCGCAGGCGGGGGAATGGTCTGGCTGCAGTACGAACTGGCTGTGCCGCTCGCGATGCTTGCGCTGATGTTCCTGTTTCGACCAATGCGCGCCGGCAATTTCATTTCAATCTACGCGTTTCTCGAGGAACGGCTCGGATCGGGCGCGAGGCTGATCGCAAGCGGCAGCTTTCAGATCTTCCGCGGTATCGCAACCGGAGTGACCGTGTACGGTGTTGCACTGGTCATTACGCTGCTCGTGGACGTGAGCTACACGCAGGCCGTGCTGATTCTTATGGGTGTGACGATCGCTTACGACGTGCTCGGTGGTATGCGTGCAGTCGTCGTGAGCGATGTCGCACAGGTGGTACTCATAGTCGTCGCCGTGGCGCTGAGCCTGGGACTCCTGATCGCTGAGCTCGGCGTGGCCGCGCTGATATCGGAACGCACCGAGGCATTGGACTTTTCCTGGGGGCTGACCGGAGGCTCGGAATACGGTTTGTGGCCCATGCTGATCGGCGGCTTTTTTCTTTATACCGCCTACTACGGTTGCGATCAGAGCCAGGCGCAGCGTGTGCTCGCTGCGAAGAGCACGAAGGCGACGGAGCGGGTGCTGCTGCTAAACGGCCTTCTGCGGTTTCCGCTGGTGCTGCTGTACTGCCTGCTGGGCCTCGCTCTCGCTGCGTATGCACTGCAAAGCGATCTCATTCAACAACTCCCCGCCGCGGAGAGCGGGGCTCCGAATTTCAACCTCGTGTTTCCGGTCTACGTGCTCGAGACCTTTCCGGCCGGGCTGATCGGTCTCGTCATGGTCGGCATATTTGCAGCGGCAATGTCGTCCATCGACTCTGCACTGAATTCGCTGTCTGCTGCGACGATCGAGGACTTCGTGACGACGCGCAGGGATTTCTCTGAGCGCAAGCTGTTCCTCCTGTCCAAGCTCGCGACGCTAGGCTGGGGACTATTCGCGGTCGTTTTTTCCTACCAGGTGGAACGCATAGCACCGACCGTGCTCGAAGCGATCAACAAGATCGGTTCCATGGCAAATGGTCCGCTGCTCGCGCTGTTCACCGTGGCACTTATGGCTCCCGGCATAGGCCAGCATCGAGCAGTGGGCGCCTTCTTCGCGGGCCTGCTGGCCAATGGTGCGCTCTGGCTGTTTGCGCCCGGGGTTTCCTGGCTATGGTGGAACGTAAACGGCTTCATGGTCAGTCTCCTGCTGTCCATGCTGCTGGCTCGACGCGGTACGTTTTTTCGCTCGGATTCGCTGGTTGTACCGCCTAGGACGAGTGCATTCATGCTGATCGGCATGGCCGGTCTGATCTTTGTCGTCTGTCTGGCGTTCAGCCTTCTGGCAGGCGACCGGTGAGTTACAATTCTTGCGCGTGCTTCATACTTGCACGCCATTTCCTCGATCACAGACGTCGGGCGAGGAACAGACTCTGGTGGCTAGGAGAACCTGTGTGAGTCGTTTGAAAACCTGGTTGCGGTCAGAGTGGGGGCAGATTGCGGTTCTCATCCTGTTGTTGCTCGCCGGACGATCCTCGTTGGCCGATCACTATTTCGTACCTTCCGGATCGATGGAGAATTCGTTAATGCCGGGCGATCGTGTCGTCGTCGATAAGACGGCCTATGGACTCCGAATCCCCTTTTCGAAGATCGACCTTCTGGATGTCGGCAAACCGAAAGCCGGGGAGATTGCCGTTTTTGATTCTCCGGAGAGCGGCGTCCTTTTGATCAAGCGCATAGTCGCGGTGGGCGGAGACCGCGTTGACTTGATCGATGGTCGTTTATCGGTGAACCGTAAGCCCTTGGCGACAGCAAGTCACTCGCCAGAAGAAGTCTACGATGGTCGTATCGGCACGCTGAACCTCCAGCATGGAGGCGGTCCTGATATCCGGGGAATGCTGGTGCCTCAAGGGACTGTTCTTGCACTTGGCGATCACAGGGGCAGAAGTCGTGACGGGCGGTACTTCGGCCTGATTCCGGAACGCGAACTCTATGGTCGTGCCGTCGCGGTGTACTACTCCCGGCGCGAAGGATTCCGGTGGAAAAAGCTCTAGCTCGGGCGAAGCGGCTAGTTAAACCGCGTCGGCGAGACGGCTTCGAGCGGCAGGTCGGTCGGCCGCTCCGCGACGAGATCGGCGATCAGCTTGCCCGTGACGGGTGCGAGCGATAGGCCAAGCATGTTGTGGCCGGTTGCAAGCAGCGCATTGTCGAATCCAGGCACTCGGCCAACGACAGGCAAGCTGTCCCATGTCATCGGGCGCCAGCCATACCATGTCTCGACAATCTCCGGACCGACCGGATCGCGAAGATACGGTCTGGCGGAGTCCTGCAACTGCTGAATCCGGAAATCCGGAATCGATGTGTCGAATCCAGCGAACTCCATCATCGACGCGATGCGGTAGCCATCCTCGAACGGCGTCACGCCGATGTGTTTCTCCGGCATGAGCATCGGACGCGACGGCATCGCATCGGGACAGGTCATCGTCACTGAATAACCCTTGCCAGGCTCAATTGGAATACGGCAGTCCAGGTCGGATGCCAGCCTGCCCGACCATGCGCCGGTCGCGAAAACGTAGTGCTCCGCCTCCAGGTGCCCGGTCGACGTATCGAGCCCCGCAATTTGTGTGCCGTTTCTGTCGACAGACTCGAGGCAACAGTCCTCGATGAATCGTACGCCATCGCGGGCGAGGCGCGTTGCCCATGACGCGTTGAGACGATCGGGCCTGAGGTGGCTGTCGTCTTCATAGAACCATGCACCGGCCAGACCATCGAGCAGGGCAGGTTCGAACTCGACGAGCGCATCACCGCCGATGTGCTTTGCAGACAATCCGAACTCGGACGTCAGCAATGAATCTGTCTCACCGAATTCAGCCAGGCCTTTGTCCGTAGCGAACACGAACAACATGCCGCTACTCTGCCACTCGCTGTCGAGCGTCGGGTCTTGCAACAGTCCGCGATACTCGGCCGCCGAGGCCTCGAGCAGGGCGTGCAGCGTGGCGCCGGCGGCGAGCATGTCGCGTCGATTGCACCGACGCGCAAACTCCAGCATCCAGCGCAACAGCGCCGGGCGAAGCTGCGGCTTGACGCGAAACGCCGCGCGCGGCCGGAACACGGATGTCAGGCCGGCCGCGAGCGCATTGGGCGTGGTCAGCGGCAGCACGTGGCTCGGCACGATGAAGCCGCAGTTCGAGCTCGAACACGCGCCACCGATGCTCCCCCGGTCCACGACCGTGACGTCGTGACCTTCAGCATGCAGATAGTGCGCGCAGGCAATGCCGATATGCCCCGCACCGACGACGATGACGCGGTCGGCACTCACGCGCGTATTCCATCGGCGAACGGGTCACCAGGCTGATCGATTAGCGTTGCTTCGCCACAGACAAATGCGCGGCCCGTCACTCGCGGGATGATGCGGCCGTCATCGGCCGCGACGTAACGTGCAATGAAACGACTGCCGATGACACTTTCCTGGACCCAGTCCGTATCCGGCGCGAGCATCCCGTCCGCGGCCAGGCAGGCGAGCTTCGCGCTCGTTCCGGTACCGCAGGGCGAACGGTCGTAAGCGCCGCCGGGGCACAGGACGAAATTGCGGGCATCGGCATCGGCCGAATGGGCTGCGGTGAAAAACTCGATGTGATCAATCTCGCCGCCGTTCTCGCCGGTTATTCCCTGCTCACGCAGAGCCGACTGGATGCGAAGCGCGGCGTCGGTCAACTCGCGTTCGTGGTCCAGCGTCAATGGGAGCGGCGCGCCTTTGATGAGAAAGAACCAGTTGCCGCCCCAGGCGATATCGCCTGTGACTTTGCCGACGTCGGGTACATCGACAGAGACATCCTTGCGGAATCGGTAGCTTGCGACATTTTCGACGGTCGCCGTATTCGCATCGATGAGGTCGACGCTGACCACGCCAACGGGTGTTTCAAGCCTGAAGACGCCCGGCTCGATCCTGCCGAGATAGGCCAGCGTTGCGGCGACACCGATCGTGCCGTGGCCGCACATGCCGAGATAGCCGGTATTGTTGAAGTAGATGACGCCGGCTGCGCAATCGTCACGTGTCGGCTTGCAGAGCAGCGCACCGACCAGCGCGTCCGAACCGCGCGGCTCGAGAATAATACGCCTGCGCAGGTTGTCGAACCGGTCCTCGAAGCGTGCTACTCGTGTTGTCAGCGGGCCGCCGCCCAGGTCAGGGCCGCCGTCGATCACGACACGGGTCGGCTCGCCTTCCGTGTGCGAGTCGACGACTCGAAGATCAGTCACTGACACCTCGCCAATCGGCCCACCAGTCGCGGAATTGTCTCCACTGCGCGTCCAGATAGGCCTGCTGCGACTCGGAAAGCCGATCGGTCGGATTGAGATGGTGTTCGTATTCGGGGTGGCCCTCGAGCACCATCAGGCGCTTGTAGTAGAGCACGAGATCCGGACCCTCGTCGAAGCTCGACAGGACGGCCAACGCCTCGTCGAGTTCATTCGCAAGGCGGAAGGCATCCTGACTGCCTTTGGCGGCGCGTTCGCAAAGCTCGATGAGTCGAAGCACCTCTTTGGGCAATGCGTTGCCGACACCGGTGATGGCGCCCCTGGCGCCGCAACGTACGAAGCCATGTACCACCTGCGTATCGACGCCGACCATCAGCGTCAGGCCCCGATCGCCGCCCGTGATGTGTTCGGCGGCATAGGTCAATGCGTTCGCGCCGCCGAATTCCTTGAAGCCGACCAGGTTCGGAAACTCGTTGCGGAGCTGGAAAAACAGGCCGTCCCTGGTCTCGAAACCGTAGTAGGGGCTGTTGTAGATGACTGCGGGCAATTCGTTGGCAGCGTCGAGAACGGCGGAGAAGTGGCTGCGCTGGGCCGCGGCCGATGAGCCTCGAGATAGCACGCGTGGGATGACCATCAACCCGGCCGCGCCAACCCGTGCGGCGTGTTCCGCGATGGCGACAGCCCGGGCGGAGTTCTGCGCACCGGTGCCGACGACTACGGGCACGTTGGCGTCGAGTAACCCTTCGACGCCTTGCATACGTTGCTCGTCGGTCAACAACGGCCAGTCGCCCATCGAACCGCAGTACACGACGGCGCGCATGCCGAGATCGACGAGTTCCCTGCCGCGCGCCGCGAGCGCGTCGAAATCGGGCGTGCCCGCCGCATCGCATGGCGTCATCAGCGCCGGTATGCAGCCCGTGAATATGTCGTCAGCCATGGTCCCGGTGTCCAGTGTTTCGCACATGTTAGCAGGCCCTAAAGACCAGACTTCGTGTAAGCGACGCTCAGCATTGCAATGGCGAGGACCACGAAAAGGATCGCGATCGCGCGGCGCATCGTGTGCGGCGCCACTTTGCCCTGCAGCCGTGGGCCGATCTGGCCGCCGATAAGCACGCCCGGGATATCGTAAAGCAGCAGATCCCACGGCACCGCGGTCCAGCCGCCGTCGCGGATCAGCTGTACGGCGAGCGTCGTCGATGCGAATGCGACGGTCACTATGACGACAAGCACGGACGTCGCAGCCGCGACGGCGATCGGGACGCCTTTGCGGGACAGCTTCGAAATCGTCACTTCGCCGATACCGACCGATACCATGCCGGTGAGGAAAGCGCCAAGCCCGGTCAATGAGTAACTGCGCAAGCCAAGGCGCGGGATTCGATAGGTGTACGCGTGGTTGCGCGAGTCGACGATCGTTCGGGTCGTCCCCTCCAGGTTTCCGGAGTGTGTTTCGCCCGGCGGCCGGTTACGCCACATGACAAATGCCAGGACGGCGACGAGTACCGAGTAACTTGCCAGCAAGACACTGTCATGAACCAGATTCGCGACGAGGGCCCCGATGACCGCAATCGGCACCGCGACACGCAATATCCGCCACGCCAGCCCATAGTCGATCAGGCCCCGATGGTAGTACCCGATGAAGCCAGACAGAAAACCGAACGTCTGCGTAATCAATGCCGCTGTGATCGCCGTCATCGTCGAGGCGAGTACATATTCCGGGCCGATCAGTGGAAACAGCAGCACGAAGATTGGCGTAAACAGGGCAGCGCCGCCTATGCCGCTCAGCATCGCGCACGTTGCCACGGCAACCGCCACCGGCAGCATGAACCAGTAGAGCGTGAAATCCATGGGCGCGGATTATAGCGGCTTGCGTGCGCGGCAATAGACCTGGCGCACTTCGGCATTAACTCGACGTGCGCAATGCAACACGGGTAAGCTCGGTTGTATGAAGTTGCGCTACAAGATCGCTACAGGTTTTCTTGCGCTGATCGTCATTGCGATCGGCGCGCTGGCCATTACCCTCGGCTACACGGTGACGTGTGAGGACCCGGCAGATGGTCCGCCAGTCGCGTTGGAAGGGGACAGCATGGAGACCATCCGCTATTCCTGTTACGGCGGCCCGGAAGTGTTGAGTTTCGAGTCTGCCGAAAAGCCCGTGCCCGAAAACAACGAAGTGCTGGTTCGGGTGCAAAGTGCCGCCGTCAATCCTCTCGACTGGCACTACATGCGCGGCTCCCCGTACTTCATGCGCCTGGCGTCGGGTATCGGCGCACCCGGCGATTCGCGCCTCGGCGTGGACTACGCCGGTATCGTCGAAGCCGTTGGAAACGACGTCACCGGTTTTGCGCCGGGTGACCGGGTATTCGGCGGCCGCACGGGCGCCTTCGCCGAGTATCTCGTCGTGCCTGAAGATCGGGGCATCGCGAACGTGCCCGCCGGCGTCAGCTTCGAGGAAGCGGCAGCTGTGCCGATCGCCGCGCTGACTGCGCTCCAGGCCCTGCGGGACAAGGGCAACGTGCAGGCAGGTGACAAGGTCCTGATCAACGGCGCGTCGGGCGGTGTGGGCACCTTTGCCGTGCAGATTGCAAAGGCATTCGATGCCGAAGTCCATGGCGTCTGCAGTACCCGAAACGTCGAGCTTGTGAGCTCGCTTGGAGCCGACCGCGTCTGGGACTACAAGAAGGAAGACTATACCCAGAGTGACGAGCGGTACGACGTCATCGTCGACATGGTCGGCAACCACTCGATCGGGGCCAACCTGGGCGTGATGACGGACGACGGCGTCTTCGTCCTGGTGGGAGGACCTAAAGGCAACTGGTTGGCGCCGCTGGTGAAGCCTCTCGGCGCCATGCTGCGCTCGCCGTTTGCAAGCCAGGAAGTCGTCGTGTTGCTTGCGAAGATCTCCGGGAAGGACCTGCAGGCGCTGGCGGAGCTTATGGCCGAAGGCAAGGTCAGGTCCGTCATCGACCGGCGCTTCCGGCTCGACCAGATAGCCGATGCGATCCGCTATTCGGAGAGCGGACGGGCTCGCGGTAAGATCATTATCCAGGTCGACAGCGACTGAGATTTTCTTCCCAAGCGTCTATTTGCGAACAGGTTTCTGGACGCTGACAAGCGAATGTATATACACTAGGCATCTGGCGGGCCAATAACAGCAACAACACTGCGGCCCGTTGAGAGAGACGGACCGAATACCTGTGACAGGTGGCTCTGCATAATGCGGCGTTCGGACCAGGGTGCGTGAGGATTGCAGTCGACCGTGGCAAAAAAAGAGAAGAAAAAGAAGAATGCGCAGCTTGTTCTGCGCCTCAACAGGGAGCTGCGTGAACGCTTTGTCGAGGCGTGTCAGGAACTCGATACCTCGGCCGCGCGAGAGGTACGCCGTTTCATCAAGAAGTTCCTGAAGCAGTACGAAAACGGCGATTTCGACGAGTAGCGGGGATTGCATCGCAGGATGTCGCGGCTTCTTCGTATGCCTGATAGCGTCATAAAGCCTTAACATCAACGATCGGTCCATACCGTAGGATGTGCCCCCCATGGGGTATTTCGAGTTCGTTGTCGGCCTGCTTTTCGTACTGGCCCTGATTGATTTGAGCGTCGGCGTCAGCAACGACGCCGTCAACTTCCTGAACTCGGCCATCGGCAGTCGTGTCACAAGCCGGAAGGTCATTCTGATCATTGCCGGCCTAGGCGTACTCGTCGGTTCCATGTTCTCGTCAGGCATCATGGAAGTCGCACGCCGGGGCATCTTCAACCCGGACATGTTCACGTTCGCCGACGTCATGATCATCTTCCTGGCGGTGATGCTGGCCGACGTTCTCCTGCTCGATTTGTTCAACACCTTCGGGTTGCCGACCTCAACGACCGTCTCGATCGTCTTCGAGCTACTTGGCGCATCGATCGCCACTGCCATCTTCGTGGTTGTCGCCAATCCCAATGGCACAGCCGTGCTCGACTACGTCAACGCCAGCCGGGCAGCGGTGATAATTGGTGGCATCGGTTTGTCCGTCTTCGTTGCGTTTGTCGTCGGCACCGCGGTGCAGTTCTTCTCGCGGATGCTCTTCACGTTCGAGAAAAAGAACCACACGGCGCTGATTCGCATCGCCTGGAGCGCGATCGCGTTCACGGTGCTCAGCTACTTCCTGATCATCAAGGGTCTCAAAGGGGCCAGCTTCGTTTCTCCCGACACATACGAGTACATTTACTCGAACACGTTGTACATCTCGCTGGTTGCGCTTGCCGTGTGGGGCGTCGTGATGTGGACGCTGAATCGCCTTGGCATCGACGTGCTCGCGCTCGTTGTCCTTGGCGGTACCTTCTCACTTGCGCTTGCGTTCGCAAGCAACGACCTCGTCAACTTCATCGGCGTGCCGCTCGCCGGGTTTTCGTCGTGGCAAGCCTGGGTCGGGACGGGCATCGCGCCCGAGCAGATGACGATGGAGGTGCTCAAGGAACCGGTACAGGGCAACACTCTGATCCTCGTCGGTGCTGGCGCCGTGATGGTCGCTACGCTGTGGTTTTCGTCGAAAGCGCGATCGGTGACGAAGACCGAAGTCGACCTCGGTCGACAGGACGATGGCGCCGAGCGCTTCCGGCCGGGCCCGGTTTCGCGAGGCATCGTGCGTACGTTCATTACGACCGGCGAGGCCGCCATGCAGGCAGTGCCGAAACCCTGGCGAATTGGTATTGCCGATCGGTTCGTGCGCGAGAAAGCGCGTACCTTCGATCTCGAGCGGCCGGCGTTCGACACGTTGCGCGCGTCGGTCAATTTGACCGTGGCGAGTATCCTGATCGTATTCGCGACGTCACTGAAACTGCCGCTTTCAACCACGTTCGTCAGTTTCATGGTCGCTATGGGAACGTCGCTCGCCGACCAGGCCTGGGGCAGGGACTCCGCTGTCTACCGCGTCGCCGGCGTATTCAGCGTTATCGGGGGCTGGCTGCTTACCGCTTTGGCAGCGTTCCTCATGGCGGCGATCTTCGCCACGCTGATCAAACTGGCTGGCGCGCCCGCGATCGTACTTCTTGTTTTTGCCGCGGCCTTCGCTCTCGTTCGCACGCACCGCTACCACACAAAACGCTCGCAGATGGAACAGCTCATGATCGTCTCGAGCCCGGACAAGATGGACAAGGACGCGCTAACGCTACGGCAGCATTTCATGACGTCGCTGCAAAACAACGCCAAAGTTCTCGACAACGTCCTGCGAATTCTGGTCAAGCGCAAGCGCAAAGCCGCCAAGAAGCTGCGCAAGGCCCTGGATGCGGATATCGTGGCGACGCGGGAGACCGAGAACGAGTTCGTCCGGCGCCTGAACCGAATCCAGCCGAAGATCGAGCCGTGGCTCATGAACCAGCTGGATGTACTTTCCTGCGAGCGCGACCTCTTGCAGTCTGCGTCGACGCTTGCCGATCTCGCCGGTGAACACGTCCTGAACGAGCATGAGCCGCCGTCTCCAGCAGTCGCGGGCAAGCTTGGGCATCTTCGCGATCTATTCAGGAATGCGTTTTCGGACGTGGCTGGAGAAGTACTGGCGCCCGAAGACCGCGTGAGTTCTTCGCCTATCCAGGATATCGCCACGGAACTCGACGCGCTTACGGCGCTCGTCCTCGAAGAACTCTATTCCGGCGAGCGGTCGACGCAGAACACGTCGATCATGCTGGGCATCGTCCTAGAGATGCGCGATCTGCACCGCGAATTGCAGCGCGCGTCAGCCTGGTAGCTGAGGTCGGCAGGGCGAGGGCAAGTTTGTGCCGGGGCCGGCGGAGTCCATCGAAACGACTTGTTACACAAAGCGGGTGACGGCAGGGGCCACAACGTGGGACAGTGTCGCCATCGATTGACCAGGAGTATCCCCGAATGCGCAAACTCGCAGGAGTCATTGCAATCATGCTGACATCAAGTGCGGCCATGGCCGATCTGCTCGACCAGGATTTCAGGAAGTTGGCGTCCGACGAGGTCGTGAACCTCGAACAGGCTTACGACGGCAAAGTCGTCCTCATCGTCAACACGGCCTCGAAGTGCGGCAATACGCCGCAGTACGAAGGGCTCGAGAAGCTTTACCAGGAGTACGGGGAAGACGGCCTGGTCGTGCTTGGCTTCCCGTCGAACGATTTCCTTGGACAGGAGCCCGGCACCGAAGCCGAGATCCAGGAATTCTGCCGGCTGACCTACAGCATCAAGTTCCCGATGTTCGAGAAGGTTACGGTCAAGGAAGGCAAGGCGCATCCGTTCTTTGACCAGCTGGCCGAGGTGGCCGGCACGCACCCGACCTGGAACTTCCACAAGTACCTGATCGGTCGCGATGGCAAGTTGATCGCGGAGTTCAGTCCGCGTACGCAGCCCTACGATGACAAGCTCGTCGCCAGCATCGAGGACGCACTCGAGGAGACGACCTGAGCATGACGGACGCGGCCACTGCTGTGATCGAGCGCCGGCAGCGCTACGAACTGCAGTCCCCGAATCGTGCTTTGAAATTCCTCGAGCCGCGCGCGCTGCTCGAGGCGTTTTCTCTCGTTCCCGCGGCACCGTTTCTCGCCAAGCAGGCAAAAGGCGACGGCCGTCAGATAATGCTCCTTCCGGGCTTCATGGCCGACGAACGCGCCATGTGGCCACTGCAGCGCTATTTGCAGCACCTCGGGTATGACGCGCTGCCCTGGGGCATCGGCCGAAATAATGGCCGTCCGGAAGAGGATGCCGAGCGCGTCCTCGAACGGATCCACGAGGTTCGTCGCAGCGACGAACCGATTACACTGATTGGCTGGAGCCTTGGCGGCGTCATCGCCCGGGAGATCGCTCGCCGGGAGCCGGACCTTGTTCGTGAAGTCATCACGCTGGGTACGCCGGTCGAGGGCGGTCCGAAATACACGGCGACCGGCAGGCAATTCGCCCAGAGGAGCGGGATTGACCTCGATTCCCTCGAGCAGCGCATCCACGAGCTGAACACTCACGGTATCGATTGCCCGCTGACCGTCCTCTACAGTCGCAGTGACGGTATCGTCGACTGGCGGGCCGCGATTGATCGATACAATCCGCAGGCGCGGCACAAACGTATTCGCGGTTCGCACCTCGGCATGGCCTTCAACCCCGTCGTCTGGCGGTTCGTCGCGCGTACGCTAGCCGCGAAGTCCTAGGCCACTTTATTGGCGTAGCCTATTGCCCTGAGTGCGCCGCCGATCTCGTCGAGCACGCTGGCATCTTCGATCGTCGCCGGCACCTTGTATTCCTCGGCGTCCGCAATCTGCCGCATCGTGCCGCGCAGGATCTTCCCGGAGCGCGTCTTGGGCAGCCTCGCGACCACGGCGGCTTGCTTGAACACGGCGACGGGCCCGACCTGCTCGCGGACCATTCTGACTGTCTCGGCAATGATGTCGTCGGGCTTGCGGTCGACGCCGGCCTTGAGCACGAGGAAGCCCAGCGGCAGCTGACCTTTCATCGCATCGCCGACACCGATGACAGCGCACTCCGCAACATCGGGGTGGCCCGCAAGGACTTCCTCGATCGCGCCGGTTGAAAGCCGATGGCCCGCGACGTTGATCACGTCATCCGTGCGCGACATGACGTTAATGTAACCATCCTCGTCAATGAACCCGGCATCGCCCGTTTCGTAGTAGCCCGGGAACGTCGTCAGGTATTTCTCGATGAACTTCTCCTGTGCATTCCAGAGGCCGGGCAAAGTTCCCGGCGGCAGCGGCAGCTTGCAGGCGATCGCGCCGACGTCGCCCGGCGCCACGTCTTCGCCGGCAGCGTCGAGCGTGCGCACGTCCCAGCCTGGCGCGGCCGGGCCGACGGAACCGGCTTTGACGGGCAGCAGCTCCAGCCCCAGGCAATTCGCGGCGATGGCCCAGCCGGTCTCTGTCTGCCACCAGTGGTCGATGACAGGAATTCCGAGTTTGTCTTCAGCCCAGTGCAGCGTATCTGGATCGCAGCGCTCGCCCGCGAGGAAAAGCGCCCGCATGGCCGACAGGTCATAGTCGCCGATCAGCTTGCCGTCCGGATCCTGTTGCTTGATCGCGCGGAACGCCGTCGGCGCCGTAAACATCGTCGCAACCCTGTGCTCCGATGCAACCCGCCAGAACGCGCCGGCGTCGGGTGTACCGACCGGCTTGCCCTCAAACAACACCGTCGTATTGCCGTGCAGCAGCGGACCGTAAATGATGTAGGAGTGGCCCACGACCCAGCCGATATCGGACGCGGCCCAGTAGACTTCGCCCGGATCTACGCCATATATGGCCTTCATCGACCAATGAAGCGCAACGGCATGGCCGCCGTTGTCGCGGACGATGCCTTTGGGCTGCCCGGTCGTACCCGACGTGTAAAGGAGATACAGGGGGTCTGTCGCCTCGACCGTCACGCAGTCATGAGCCGCCGCCGCGGCCATCGCTTCCTGCCAGTCGAGGTCGCGGCCTTCCGTCATATCGGCCTCGACCTGCGGACGCTGGAAGACGACACAGTGCTGCGGCTTGTGACTGGCCAGTTCGATGGCTTCGTCGAGCAGGGGCTTGTATTCGACGATGCGTGACGGTTCGATGCCGCAGGACGCGGAAACGATCAACGTCGGCTGAGCGTCGTCGATGCGTGTCGCGAGTTCAGCTGCAGCGAAACCGCCGAACACGACCGAATGCACGGCGCCAATCCGGGCGCAGGCGAGCACGGCGACGATGGCCTCGGGGATCATAGGCATATAGACGATGATCCGGTCGCCCTTGCCAGCCCCGGCCGCCGCGAGCACTCCCGCGAATCGTGAGACATCGTCGAGCAGTTGCGCGTAACTGATCGTGCGCTTCGTGCCGGTTACCGCGCTGTCGTAAATTACGGCGGCCTGGTCGCCGCGGCCACGCTCGACGTGCCGGTCGAGGGCGTTGTAACAGGTATTGAGGCGCCCGCCGGCAAACCAGCGGTAGATGTTCGGCTCGGGGTTTTCGAGCACCTTGTCCCAGCGCTTCTCCCAGTCTATGCCTTCGGCAGCCTTGGCCCAGAATTCTTCGGGCGTTTCGATCGAAGCTCGATGCGTCGGCTCGTATATGCTCATCGCGGCCTCCTGATTCAGGGGTTTGGACGTGAGTGTAGGAAGCACGGGCCCGTACGACCATTGGACGAAAGACGAATGCGCCTAGTGGGTTACCGCTACAGTGGCGTTGCCGTGCCTTTTTCGGCACGGGTGCATCGAGTCAGGGGCGAAAAGGGCCAGGACTTGACTCTGTCAGTAAACGGCAGCTTTCCCAAACAGCGGTCGCCCGAATGTCTGGTTTGGGGAAGTTGCAACGTTCCGCTAACGGCCAGAACCGGCCGATCGGAGTAGTCCATTAGTCGGTCCGAACGTGTTTTACGCTCCGTACAATGTCGCCCGATTGTTCGAGAATTACGTCAACCTCATATCTCTCAAGGGTCAGTCGAGCACCGACTGAAATCTGGTCGTGTTCGCCCGCATCTTCAGGTTCAAGAACGACCTTGATTCTCTTACCCAGCAGTAGGTGACAATCGAGCCAACCGGCGCCAAGAATCTCGTCTTCAATATCCCGGGAACTTGACACTGCAAACTCAAACGCGATGAAGTTCGAGAAGACTGGCGTGGAGACAACTTTGCCCTCAATCTCACAAAACATCTGGTATGACGCAAGCGTGCCGGACAGGGCCGAAAAGAGCCCAATCATGATCAGGATTGTCAGAGAACGCCGCATTTAGAGTCAGCGATGGCCTAAATCTGAATGGCCGCAAAGGGTCAGAAGTCGTCAGTCTATCTCGAATTGCCTGGTCGGCTGGTTGCGGCCAGAAGCAGCCGCTCTACGACTACGCGCAGTCGTCCAGAATGGGGCGAACGACTCGACCGTTAGGTGGCGGATAAGGTTCCCGAAACGTGAAGGCTCGTTCACAAGGGCCATTGGTTATCAGCGAATTCAACCTGTCTTTCGCCTCAGCCAACGACGGAATATGCCCTGCTTCAATCCACCAAAGAACAAGATGAAACTTCGTTTTCTCGAACCATTCACGCCTTCGCCGCATTATGGCCAAATGCTCATCATTGCGATAAACGAAATCGGCAAGCGATTCCATGCTCGTCCACACAGACATGTTTACAGCAATGTTCGGGTCATCAAACGCCTGGATGTCCAACGCATCATTTCCATCACCAGTCAATCGCCAGACGAACCCCGGCTGCGATTCGGCGATCGCATTTACTCGATCCAGATTGTTGACGAAGTCTGCGTTGTCGGGGTGCTCAGCGGGCTGTATGAAGCGAGCGATGTTCAACTGGGCCAAGTGATAATTCATGTCATTCTCCTCATAGCTCTCACAGTCGTCGCTGGGCAGGCCCTCAATCCAAGCGCGTCAAACCCGGTCTCCGCTTTGGGTCAGAAGCTGTCATCGTTAGTGTGTCTGCACTGTATCCAGATCGCAAAGTTCAGTATCGCCCCGCCGAAAAGGAATCCAAGAAGAACTTCAGCGTATCCAGCCAACGTGGGCTCAACTTCGTGAAAAGCGATGACCATTAGAGCGATTAGCAGAGCAGCAATTAGCGGAGCTATACGGAAGACTATGCTGCGCTCCCAGAAAACTGCAGCTATTGCACAACCACCGAACATTAGACCCATTGAGATTATATAGTCGATGTCGATATGTGTATCTCGCCGCGAGAGTAAACTAGAAATATAACCGGCTGGAAAGGGTCAGAAGGCGCCATCCTACCTCAAAAGACCTGAATGGCGGCTCTCGGCCAGAAGCGGACGCTCGATTCGAGCAAGCAGATATCCATCCTTACTTTGTTCCCAGCGGACGGCAGCTTGATAACTACGGGCTCGTACCGACCCTCTATAGTTTCGATTTGTCCAAAGACGTTCAGCCCCAATGCACGATGGCCTGCTAGGGATCAATCTGATTCGTCGTATTGACTTTCCTTAGCAGCAAACCAGCAGCACCGGGGATCAAGAGCCAGCCACCGCTAACTGGCATTGCAACAACGGCCAACAGCGTCAAGATTGGGAAGCCATAGCGCAGAAATGACGAGAATTCCTGTTGGTCTTTTTCTATCTGGTCAACCGATGCGCCAAACAGAATTGACATCAATCCAAACAACATGAACCAGAACGCCAGGGGTCTTCCGACGTATCCGTTGACGGCATTCCAGATGCCATCGCGAATTATCCCCGCCAACGGGTCAAAAAAAACAACTGCGCCAAAGACACAATGAATCACACCGACAAGCATGATCCATCTACCTACCCACCGCGTCATCGTCCTGTTTCCATCGTGACTGTCTCCTTTGGGTCAATAACCGTCGTCCCAGTTGAATCCGCTTCGCCAGCGGGTTTCGGCCAATCGCAGCCGGTCACGAGATTGCTATCTCGATCTCGAACAGCGGAAGCTCCCGGCCTGGAATACTGCCCGACTCACGCGTGCCCACTTGTCGAGCGCCTGCGGCGACATAGAACTCGGTCGCATGGGGATCACCCTGAATAATCAAGCGCTCCACGCCTCGCTCAGACAGAATTCGTAGAGCATGCTGAATCAACAAACGACCCACGCCGCATCCAATGCGCTCAGGCTCGACGAATAGGGCTTCCAACTCGGAAGAGCCTGCGGATATGCTTTCCAAAGCGTAGAAGCCGACTATCGAATCGCCATCGAGTGCAGCGAAGCATTGGTAATCCTCATTGCCTAGCCGGGAGGCGTCGACGGTGAGCTCCGACCGACACGCGTCCAAGAAGTCTTCCGAATATCCCCAATGGGCCTTCGAGCGCAAGGCGAGGCGCGAAAGCAAGTTGGCTTCCTCGGGGAACGCCTCGCGGATGCTCAACGACGTTGACATCGAAAAGTCTTTAGATTCGCCAGAATTTGACACTAACTAACTGTTCTAAAAAAGAAAAGACTATTCCTCGGTCTGCAGAAATACGACGGGAACCTCGGCATACCACGTCGCATCGTTGGCCGTAACCGCGACGCGAATGGTCGCGTCGGCGGCGGCCGGGTTCGGCAACAGTGCTTGCCATTCGGTGCCTGTGTCGTCCGTGCGCGTCATCGGTGCGGGTGGCGGAGCGTCATCGCCGTCGACGAGGCCCATGGCGGCACTCTGCAATGCGTGCGAGGCGCTCAGGGTCAGCGCAATCGAGCTGGCTGACACCATTCCCGGCCGGACGCTGAGTTTGAAGTCGGCATTTTCGAGGTCGCATTGCCCGCTGGCGTAGCGGCAGTTGGACTTTGCGACCAACGTGTAGGCGGATCCAGGCTTCGCGGCATGCGGCCGTTCGCCGATGAAGTAGTCGACGGCAAACCACGCCATGATGGCGAGGACGGGCGCGACGAGCATCGCTATAACGACATGTTTGTTCTTGAACATCGCTGTAGTTTATCGCAGGCAAAAAAAAGGGGGGTCGAAACGACCCCCCAAAGATCGGGTGAAAGGGGATTAGTGAGCCGAAGCAGCGCCGGCACCGGCCGGTACGCGAATGTGTTCGACGAGATCCATGATTTCCTGTGGCGGTGCGGCCGTCAGTTTCGCGACCACGAAAGCGACAGCGAAGTTGACGATGGCACCGACGGCGCCGAAGGCGTTCGGCTCGATGCCGAAGAACCAGTTCGGCGACATGTCGCCCAGGAAGGCCGTGCTCGCGATGAACATGATGCCCTTGTGCTGGAACACGTAAAATAACGTGACGCCCAGACCCGCGATCATACCGGCGATCGCACCTTCCTTGTTCATGCGCTTGTAGAAGATACCCATCATCAGCGCAGGGAAGATCGACGATGCCGCGAGGCCGAACGCGAGCGCGACGGTACCTGCCGCGAAATCCGGCGGATTGAAGCCGAGGTAGCCGGCCAACAGGATTGCGCCTGCCATCGCGATGCGACTGGCGAGCAATTCCTGTTTCTCGGTGATCTCGGGTTTGAACACGCCTTTCAACAAGTCGTGTGAAATCGCGGACGATATCGCGAGTAACAGTCCGGCGGCCGTTGAAAGTGCCGCGGCGAGACCGCCAGCCGCGACGAGCGCGATCACCCAGTTCGGTAGCCCGGCGATTTCAGGATTGGCGAGAACCATGATATCGCGGTCGACCTTGGTCATCTCGTTGGTCTCAGCGTCGGCGCTGTAGACAATACGACCGTCGTTGTTCTTGTCCTCGAACGCCAACAGGCCCGTGGCCTCCCAGTTGCGAATCCAGTCCGGCCGTTCGTCGTAGACCATGTACTCGCCCGGTGTTGGTTCGATCGTCTCGATCAGGTTCAGGCGCGCCATCGCCGCAACGGACGGCGCCGTCGTGTAGAGAATTGCGATGAACACGAGCGCCCAGCCGGCCGAGCTGCGGGCATCCTTGACCTTCGGTACCGTGAAGAAGCGAATGATCACGTGTGGCAAGCCGGCCGTGCCGATCATCAGCGACATTGTGTACATGAACATGTTGGTCAGGCTCAGTCTGACGTTGGTCGTGTACTCGAGGAAGCCGAGGTCACGCAACACCTGGTCGAGACGGTCGAGCAGGAAGACGTCGGTGCCGGCCATCGTCGAGCCGAGACCGATCTGCGGGATCGGGTTGCCGGTCAGGCTCAGCGAAATGAAGATCGCCGGGATCGTGTAGGCGAGAATCAGAACGCAGTACTGTGCGATCTGCGTATACGTGATGCCCTTCATGCCGCCCATGACGGCGTAGATGAAGACGATACCCATGCCGATCGACAGCCCGACGTCGTAATCGACCTCGAGGAAACGCGAGAACGCGACGCCGATGCCTTTCATCTGCCCGATAACGTAGGTCACTGACGCGACGATGAGGCAGATTACGGCGACGATGCGTGCCGCTTTCGAGTAGTAGCGATCTCCGATGAACTCGGGAACCGTGAACTTGCCGAACTTGCGCAGGTAGGGCGCAAGCAGCATCGCGAGCAATACGTAGCCGCCAGTCCAGCCCATCAGAAAGACGGAACCGCCGTAGCCCATGAACGCGATCAGTCCCGCCATCGAAATGAACGACGCCGCCGACATCCAGTCGGCCGCCGTCGCCATGCCGTTGGCCACCGGGTTGACGCCGCCGCCGGCGACGTAGAATTCCTTCGTCGAACCAGCCCGCGCCCAGATCGCAATGCCGATGTAAAGGGCGAACGTAAAGCCGACGACAATATAGGTCATAGCTTGTAGTGACATGGCCGTCTCCTAGTCGTCGTCTTCATGGACATCGTGCTCTTTGTCGAGCTTGCCCATGCGGTTGGCGTAGAAAAAGATCAACGCGACAAACACGTAGATCGACCCCTGTTGTGCGAACCAGAACCCGAGCTTGTAGCCGCCAATCGAAATGTTGTTCAGCGGCTCGACGAGAATGATTCCGAACAGGTACGAAACGACGAACCAGATGGCCATGCAAAGACCGACCAGTTTCAAATTCGCGCTCCAGTAGCTGCTGTTTCTAGACATGCGTATCCCCCTGTCAGCGGATGCTTTCTTGTTTGATGCGCCGACGAATCTAGCAAAGGCCCTATGTCGCGGGCATTCGACGTTAGTAGTAGACTGCCGCGAGAACAACAACACGGGGGACGTCTGGCGTGATCAATTGGTGGGTGCTGCTGGTGCTGTCGCTCGGCTATGTGATCGTCCTTTTCGCGATCGCGTATTGGGGTGACAACGTCGAGCAGAGCCGATTCTCATCGTTCAGCCGGTCGCTTATCTACAGCCTGACGCTCGCGGTTTACTGTACGTCCTGGACCTTCTACGGTGCCGTCGGCAGCGCGGCTCAGAGCGGCTGGGGTTACCTGCCCATCTATATCGGCCCGATGCTCGTCATCCTGTTCGGTTGGCCGTTGATCCGGCGCATCGTCGCGATCAGCAAGAAACAGAACCTGACGTCGATTGCCGATTTCATCGCCGCACGCTACGGTAAGGTGCAAAGCCTGGCCGCATTGGTCACCGTCATCGCGACGATCGGCTCGGTCCCGTATATCGCGCTGCAGCTCAAAGCCATCGTCGGCGGGTTCAGCGTCGTCTCGAATTACTCGGTAACAGGTGGCGCGGAATACGACACCGCTTTGGTCGTGGCCGCCGCGCTCGCCGGTTTCACGATCCTGTTCGGCACACGCAAGATCGACGTGACGGAGCACCACGAGGGCATGATGATCGCGATCGCGTTCGAGTCCGTGGTCAAGCTCCTGGCGTTCGTTGCTGTCGGTGCGTTCGCCATCATCCTGCTGAAAGGGACGGGCGGGGAAGTGACCGCGACAGCGGCACGCGCAGAGACCGTCTTTCTTTTCGAGCGGCTGCCCGACACGTTCATCACGCAACTGATTCTCGCGAGCGCAGCGATCTTCTGTCTGCCGCGACAGTTTCACGTCGCAATCGTCGAGGCGCACAAGGATGCGAAACTCGATACGGCCCGCTGGGCGTTTCCCCTGTACCTGCTGATATTTAGCGTGTTCATCATCCCGATTACGCTTGCCGGACTGAAGCTGCTGCCGTCCGGCGTATTTTCGGGCGATACGTTCGTGCTTGCGCTGCCGATGGAGAGCGGCCAGCACTGGCTGACCATCCTCGCATTCCTGGGCGGATTCTCCGCTGCGACCGGCATGGTGATCGTTGCCTGTGTCGCCCTGTCGACGATGATCAGCAACGAACTCGTGATGCCGGCGTTGCTCCGCATCAAACCGCTCGGTCTCTCGGAACGCACGGACTATTCGCGCCTGCTTATACATATCCGCCGAATTGCGATCGCAGTAATCCTGGTACTCGCCTACTTCTACTACCGCGCACTCGACGAATCGGCGGCCCTGGCCAGTATCGGCCTCCTGTCATTTGCTGCGGCCGCGCAATTCATGCCGCTCATCGTGCTCGGACTGTACTGGCAACGATCGACACGACTCGGCGCGTTCGCCGGGCTCGTTACCGGCTTCATTCTCTGGGCCTACACGCTCTTCCTGCCAACTCTGGCGCGATCCGGTGTCTTCAGCGGCACGTTCATCGAAGACGGTCTCTTCGGCGTTTCCTGGCTGCGGCCCGAAGCGCTGGTGTTCGGTACCGCGTTGAATCCGCTGACGCACGGCGTTGCGTGGTCCCTGTGTGGCAATGTCGCGGTTTTCGTTGCGGTCTCGCTGCTGACCCGGCAGTCGATGGTCGAGAAGATCCAGGCCCGCGCATTCGCCAGTCCGGTCATGCGCGGCAGCGAGGCCCCACCGTCGGCTGCAGCGGCGGACCTGACCAACGGTGACTTGCGCGCGCTGGCCGACCGTTTCCTCGGCGAAGCGCACGCCGCGCGATCGTTCGCCGATTTTGCCGAACAGGAGAACCTCGACATCGCGCCGTCGCTGACGGCCGATCGCCGCCTGCTGCAATTCACCGAGCGGTTGCTCGCGGGGGCAATAGGGGCCGCGTCCGCCCGCGTCGTGATAACGACGGCTCTGCGCAAGACGGGCATGGAGATCGGCGATGTGGTGCTGTTGCTCGATGAAACCTCGAACGCTGTGCGCTTCAACCGTCAGCTCACCGAGGCGACCCTCGAGAACATCACCCAGGGCGTCAGCGTGGTCGGTGCCGACCAGCGTTTGATCGGCTGGAATAGCCGGTACCTCGAACTCATGGATTATCCGGACGGCATGGTTCACGTCGGGGAGTTGGTGGAGGACCTGATTCGCTACAACGCCGAACTCGGTCGGTTCGGGAACGTCGACGTCGAGGAGGCCGTTGCGAAACGCATGAAACATCTTCGGGACGGCACCGCCTATCGATACGAGAGCCGTTTCATCGATGGCAAGGTGATCGAGATTCGCGGCCAGCCCATGCCGGATGGCGGGTTCGTTACGACGTATACCGACATCACGGACTTCAAAAGCGCGGAGACCATGCTCGTCGAGGCAAAAGAAATGCTCGAGCAGCGCGTGGCGGATCGTACCGCGGAACTCGAGTCGACGATGCATGCACTACGCGCGGCTAAAGCCGACGCCGAAGAAGCCAATGTATCCAAGACGCGGTTTCTCGCGGCGGCCGCACACGACCTGCTCCAGCCACTCAACGCAGCGAAGCTGTTTGCCGCCCTGCTCATCGAACACCGCGAGGAGATGACGGACGAACAGAGCCGGCTGGTGACACGCGTCGAGAATGGCCTGCTCAGCGTCGAGGACCTGCTCAGCGCATTGCTCGATATTTCGAGGCTGGACACGGCAGCCCCCGAGCCGAAACGCGAGGATATCCGCGTCACCCAGTTGTTCAACGCGCTGGATACGCAGTTTTCGCAGACGTTCGAGGAGCAGGGGCTCGGCCTGCGCTTTGCATCGACCGGACTGGTCGTACACTCGGATCCGGCCCTGTTGCGTCGCATCCTGCAGAACTTCGTCAGCAATGCGCGGCGCTACACACGAACGGGGGGAGTATTGGTTGGCTGCCGTCGTCGTGGTCAGGACGTCGCGCTTCAGGTGATCGATACGGGCACGGGAATCGCGGACAGCGACCAGAAAGCGGTTTTCGAGGAATTCCATCGCCTCTCGGACGGCGCTGAACAAACCAAACGCGGTCTGGGCCTGGGTCTCGCGATCGTCGACCGCATCGCACGGTTGCTCGGTCACGAAATTCTGCTGCGATCGGAGCTCGGCAAGGGCAGCTGCTTCGAGGTCATCGTACCGCGCGCATCGGGCGACGGTGCCTCCGCAGCTGTTTCAGCGTCGTCGTCGCCGGGCCCGAGCGCGTCGATCGACGGCCAGGTCATCCTCTGTATCGACAACGAACGCGAGATTCTCGATGGGATGCAGGGTCTTCTCGCGCGGTGGGGCGCCGCACCGGTTGTGGCGACCGGCCGTCAGGGTGCGCTGGCGGCAATGGACCGCGTGCACGCCGAAACGGGTCAGTGGCCGGCATTGTTGCTCGTGGACTATCACCTCGACGACGACGAGACAGGGCTCGATGTAATAGCCGCCTTGCGGGACTCTGCCGGCGTCGATCTTCCGGCCGCCATCCTGACCGCAGATCATACGGATGAGGTTGCGGAACAGATTCGCAGCGCGGGCCATACGCTGCTGAACAAACCGGTCAAGCCCGCCGCGCTGCGTGCCCTGATCAATCGAATCCTAAGTCGCCGCGTCGCTGCCTGATCCGGTATCCAGTAGAGACGGCGCGCTGATTCGAAGTTGCTGAACGGCCAGCACGGCCTGTGTGCGGTTGTTGACGTTCATCTTGCGCAAAACCGCTGTCACATGCGCCTTGATCGTTGCCTCGGACACGCTCAGTTGGTAGGCAATCTGTTTGTTGAGCAAGCCTTCGCCGAGCATCATCAGCACGCGAAACTGGTGGGGTGTCAACGAACTCAGTGCCGTCGCGATCTTCGCCTCCTCGCTGTCGAGGCGGTCGTCGCGCAGGTCGATGCCCTCCGGGACCCATACCTCGCCGTCGAGTACCGCACGAATGCCGGCTTCAAGTGTGCCGATCGGCGAAGACTTTGGAATGAAGCCGCTTGCGCCGTGCTGGATAGATCGCCGAATGACGGCCGGGTCGTCGGTCGCCGAGACGATGACCGTCGGTAGCGACGCGTGATTGCTGCGAATCCACGCCAGCGCCGAGAAACCGCTGACGCCGGGCATGTTCAGGTCGAGAAACAGCAGGTCGGCGCCGGCGTTCTGCTCGACCACGACTTGCAGCGTATCCAGACTGTCCGCCTCGACAATGTGGGCGCCGCTCACGCAATTGCTGATAGCGTGAATCAGCGCTTCGCGAAAAAGCGGGTGATCGTCTGCAACGATGAATGTGCTTGCGTCCGCCAGCGTTCGTTCCTCCCACTGACAAGACTACCGCAAACAGTGGACCCATTCTCCCCCGGCGCGGCGGGCTGCTAGACCTTCGTCTAACGGGAAGCCGGATTCGACTATTGGCTAATGGTCTCGACGCGAGCGGTCACCGAGACTGCGAATGCTTGTACAACAGTCCGAATTGGGGGAAATCAATGAAGAGGTCAAAACTACATGCTCTTTCCGCCGGCGTGGCCGTCGCACTGCTCGCCGCCGGCCCGGCCACGGCGCAGGACTCGGACGTCGCCGCTCTCGAAGCGCGTGTCGCCGAGCTCGAGGCCATGTTGAAGCAACTGGTCGACGAAAAGAAGAAAGCGGCGCCGGCGCCGGCCCAGGCTGCGAAGCCGATGCCGCCGAAATCCGATTCGAGCCACTCGTATGCGTTTGGCGGATATGTTCGCCTGGACGCCAAGCTCAGCGACTATTCGTCAGGTGATCTCGCGCCTGCCAGTGCCGGCACGCAATTTTATATTCCCGGAACGATCCCGGTAGGCACCGGGGAGAGCGCCGGCCCTGACCTGGGTGTGGACGCAAAAGCGACCCGCATCAACTTCAAGAGCAACCATAACCTCGACAGCGGCGACAAGCTGTCGACGTTCATCGAGATGGACTTCTATCTCTCGCCGGGCGGCAACGAGCGCGTCAGCAATTCGTACAATCCGCGCGTGCGGCACGCGTTCATAAAGTACAACGACTGGTTATTCGGCCAGACCTGGTCGACCTTCCAGG
>JAAUYD010095030.1_pt1 | contig 26129 bp, 22 predicted proteins | sample 7278101 | NCBI WGS metagenome assembly JAAUYD01 (sample SAMN14350128, study PRJNA611818) | marine sediment metagenome | isolation source: surface marine sediment (0.6m) | place: French Polynesia: Moorea | collected 2018-08
CCATACTGAAAGCCGCATTGGTGAAACCGAACCAGGCTTTTTTAAATAATTCGAATCCACCGTAGAAAACCACCATGGTTGCCATGATAACGGCCGGCCAGGACAGCTTATATATCGTATCCTGGCTGAATTCGGTGAAAAAACCAGAATATAGTGCATATGACAGCATCATTATATTCATCGTCAGAAAGGCGGAGACGGCAAAACGAATCATGTCTTTGCGTCTTTCAGATGCATCCCGGGAATCATCAGGTTCTGAGGCCCGGTAGCCAAGATTTCCGATGGCATCGATTATCCGGTCCGGTGAAGTTGTGATGGGATTATAGTTAACCTGAAGTCGGTCAGTTGAAAAATTGCAAACCGAATTGATTACTCCCGGTGTTTTTTTTAGAGTTTCATCAATTAGCCAGGCGCAGGCCGGGCACCACATGTTATGAACTTTCAGGTAGAGACTTAAAACTCCGTCCACCGGCGGCGTCAAATGGCCGACGGGCGCCACCTCATCAACCTTTCCGGCAGATGAATTCTCAGATAGGTTCGACGCACCGGCTGAAAGCAAATCGGCTTCCGATTGTGGAATGATTCCTTTTTCCATGCAGCGCCTGAAAAGATCGGTTTCTCGGAACTTGGCCGGATCGACTGAATCGGCCGCTTCTAACAGGACGTTAAAAACCTGGCGGCATCCTTGGCAGCAAAATTGGTAGGCTTTACCTGAGAATGTCGCCGGATGCCTACCGGCGCGCAGGGAGAGGCCACAAAGATCGCAAGCCTCGGACGTGTTTTTTATTTTAGTACCTCGGCTCATCACAGCAACTCAAAATTTGAGGATTTAGAGCGTTTGGCAGATTAACGTTCCGTTTGATTCGTTTTATACCGTTATGCATATTCATTTTCAAATGGTAGCAGCCAAAACCAAACGAGACATTATTATGACAACCGCTATAATTCTAATCAAAACAAACAAAACAGCCCTCATACAGCGGATAAGGCAGCAGATGGTTTGAATAATTGAAAGTTAGAATTTGAATACAGAGGTCTGGGATTTTAGGCCTATGGCGGTGGCCCTGAATTGCTTCAAAGTCGCTGTGTTATCAACAATTTTTCTTCAGCGGGCCCTTATGCCGGGTTTTATGACAGGTGATCAGCGAAGGCCAAGGGATTTTACAAAAGCGATGACATGCCAGCGATCGTCGATCGTGATGGTAGTATGTAGGGCAGGCTGGCGACCGTCTGGGACGCCATAGCTGACGGTTTTGAATAGCTCACCCTCGGGTTTGGATTGAACCTCTGAACTGCGTAGATCGGTGGGCAGCGGATGGAAACTTTGACCTACCGTACCATTTCCATCATAATTGTAACCATGGCATTGAGCACAATATATCTGGTAAACGGCTTTACCCCTGGCAAAGACCGAAGGATCGGCTGTATTCAGCGGGGATTTCAGGTCAACACCGGGTGTCGCGCGGTAGATGGCCTCACCGGAGCTGACCGGAATAATTCCTGCTTCCATATTAAACAGCGGTTCTTCGTGGGGTCGGACGGCTGGGGTTTCACGCATTCGGCCATAGCGGAAGTTGTTATCATAGTAAATCAGCGCTTCGTACCCCCCATAGAGGACAATTGCAACCACGATGAAAAAGCCAATTATTTTTTTCATTTACTCAACACCCTGGAACCGAATAATGTATAAGTGTGATGGATTTTCTTCTTCGCCCAAACCGCCCTTGACATGCTGGGCATAGGGTAGCGGATGATAGGGATCGCCGATGGTATAAGCCGATTCACCGGGTACATCGAGGATGGGGCGATAATCCCAATCGGGTTGACCGAGATCACCGATAACCGTGTAGGCCAGCCAGCCCTTGAATGCCACCCATCCCACCATCAATAAAACAAGAAACCATGTTTTAACCGCGGATGATTCGTGTATAGGTTGCTCCATCAGATTTTCACCTTTAGTAAACCAATTAGAAGAATGTAGGCCATTACCCAGGCAATCGTGCCGATGATGATTAAATATGCAAGAATCGGAAATGGGGCGTTGCGGCCTTCAATCCCGCTCGGATAGCGTTCGATGATGCGGGCTTCGCGTTCGGCAGAGTCCTTGCGCTGAATGTAATAAAACCCCAGACCGATAACAAACAGCGCGATCGTGGCAATCGCCGGGAACAAATACATAAAAAAATGCTGGATACCCAGAACCTCGAAATATCTCATAGCTTATTTCCTTCTAATCTCACCGCAACAAATACATATCGGAAAAGGCAAACTTATCCGTCCCAATGAAATCAAATTCTCGGTCGGATTTATTTCACAGCCTTGAGCAAAGCAAATGTGATGACCGCTAAAGAACACGACAGACAAATACAGACCAGTGAAAACAGCCCAATTGTCTGGATGCGCGCAAATCGTGATGCTTTTAACGGCTTCGTACTTGGATCATTTTCCAAGGGAATAAATCGTGCCCGCTGTTGGTCTTTAAACTGGCCGCTGTTCAGGGCCCAGATGAAGACCACGATGCTGATCAAAAAGCCGGCTGACATATATGCCAGGTAATAGGGATAATACATGTTTCGTTGATTGGTTTAATGGTTAATGAAACTATAGTTAACTGGTTTTTTGGTTAAATAGTGAAAGCGGCTTTGGTCTAATTTGATAAGATCCCCTCCGTTTTTCCTAATCAACCAGTCAACCAATCAACTATTCAACTAAATTAAGGTTCCCATGCCGAATCAATGCCACGGGGTTCGGTATTTGCGTCACTTTGATTGATAAAATAAACCGCTACGTAATCACCGACCTCCCAGATCTTTTGGGACTCCAAATCGCGCTTGAAATACGGCATGGCGGTTCCGGTAATTCCGTTCATTAATTGGTAATATATAATGCCGCCGGATATCTCCCTACCTTTTAAAATCGTAAAATTTAATGGCGGCGGATATATCCAGGGTTGTGCCGGTCCCATGCCGTCGCCGATGGGGCCGTGGCAGCCGATACAAAAATTCTGATAGATCTTCTGCCCGCGTTGGAGGCTGGCATCCGTCGTTGGATAGGGGTTGGGGATGATGCGCCAGCCTTCGGGAACAATATCCGACAGCCACTTGGCGTTGGCATCGGGGCCGGCCTCATAGGCCTTGATGGACTCCGCTTTCCAGTAATTTTGTCGTTCCATGCGGTGGTCCGCATTCTTGTAACCCAAGCTTTGGATATAGCGGGTCAGTTTTTTAATTCGTTCCATTCCCAACCATTCAAACGGCGGCATGATGGAACTGGGACGAGTGTAGCGTGGATTGATAAAATGGGCGATATGCCAATCATCCGGGTGCTCGCCACCTTCCTGGGATAGGTCGACGCCGGTTCGCTGGGAGCCTAAAGCAACCGGTTCGTCGGCTACATAATCGCCGGATTGGGCGATACGATCTGCGCCATGGCCCCAATCAATGCTGCGAATGGATTGGCTGTGGCAGTAAACACATCCATTTTCCAGATATATCTTACGGCCGGCTTCCTCTTCAGCCGTCCGCTCACGGAAAATATCCGAAGGGGTCATGTCGCGCTTGACATATGGCCAGTACACCACCGTCAGGGTAATTGCGGTCAACAGGGCTAATATACCGACCAATATGACAGTTGGGGTCATTCTCATACCGATACTCCACGATTAAAATACAAAGACCGGACGACGTTGTACAACCCAAGATAGGCGCCGATCATAATAAAGGTTCCGAGTGATGCTCTCAAAATATAATAGGGCTGGATTTCAGGCAGCGTTCGATAAAGGGTTTCACCGTTGTACCAGGCATTGCCCTGAATTAATCCCACCGTTGTCAGCACTACGGCGAAACCGGTGATGCCGATCAGGACCAGCCAATATTGGACATCGGCAAGAAACCTGCTGTAAAGCGGTTTGCCGGTAATACGCGGTAGGATAAAATACAATCCGCCCAGCGCCGTTACACCGGCAAATCCCAAAACCCCAATGTGGGCATGGCCGACGACCCAGTTGTTAAAATGGGTAATACGCTGCACATGGGGCAAGGCCATCATCGAACCCTGGATGTTAACAAAGAAGTAAAATATGGTGCCGGTGAAAATAAACTTGGCGCCGATGTCGGCATGAATCTCACCCAGCTTGCCCTTGACGGTGTACCACAGGTTGATCAAAACGATCATGACCGGGATAACCATCGCGACACTATCGACGATTGAGATGGTTTTCAGCCAGGTCGGCACCGGGACCTGCAGCAAATGGTGGGTGCCGATGTGGGTATAAACAATGATCAGCGACCAAAAGCCAATCAGGGACAAAGTATGGCTATACAATGGGCTGCGGGTGGCAATCGGCAGTGCATAGTAAGCAATACCAAGGCCCATGGGGGTTAACAGCAGCCCGAAGATGTTGTGGCCGTAAAACCACAATAAGATCGCATCCGGAATGCCGACCAATGCGCCGGTATCCGGCTTCCAGATCACATTGCCGAGACAATAAGTGATGGATGTCAGCACCACGGCTGCAGTCGTATACCAGATGGAAACGAATAAAATAGACTCCTTGCGCTGCCGGATGGTCATCAGGATGTTAAATACCACCATGGCAAAGCTGATAACCACCATGATGTCCACCGGCCAGGCCAATTCGGCATATTCGCGGCCCTGCGTGTGCCCCATGGCGATGCCGATGAGACCGGCGACCACGGTGATGTTCCAAAATACAGCACTGAACACACCCAGTTTGTGGCTGAATAGCTCGGTCCGCAGCAATCTTGGAAAATAATAAAAGGCGGCGGCCAACAGCCCCGGCGTCACAAAACCGAACAGCACGGCATTGATATGCATTGGTCGTACCCGTCCGAAATGAATGTATTCAACATTCGCCAGGAAATCGGGCGCAATTAGATAACCCGCAGCAATCATCCCGAGGGTCGTCGCCCCAGCAAACCACAAGGCCGCTGTCAGGGTAAAGGCTTTGGCAGTCGGGTTTGCGGCAACCACATATTCAGTTGCTTCTTCAGACAAAATTGAAACTCCTTTAACGCGTCGCGTAGTTATTTGTTAATGGCTAATCGTAATTAGTAAATCTGTGATTCATTTGTATTTAACTAACAACAACTAACATATAACCAGTAACCTATTTCGTTAGCTGTGGCACGCCAGCCAGCAATCGACATTGGCATTCTTTTCATAGTGACATTCCAGGCACATCCCCATACGCCACTCTTTGTGCGGCAGCCGGTGAAGGTTTTGAACCTGCCCGTGGCATTCTTGGCAGGCAATTTTACCGTTGATATGGCGTTGATGATTGAATAGAACGTGCTCGGCCACATAGTTGACTTTGACCCAGGGGGTAGAGGTTTGGGTGTTGAAGTATTCGTGCTCCTTTTGGATCCAAGGATGTTTTTTGATGATATAGTTATGGCAGTGTAGACACTTTTCCACCGGTGGAATGCCCGGTTGATTGGAATATGCAACATAGGGATGACAGTATTGGCATTGGATCTGCTTGACCCCGCTGTGCACAGTATGGCTGAAGGGGATCGGCTGTTCCGGTCCGAGATCGCGCCCCGGCCATTCCCAAAAAATATAGACGAAGGCTGCAGATGAAGCTGTGGTGATCAAAATCAGCAAAAAGATTATCGTATTTTTTCTCAACGTATTATCCCTTGTCAAAAAACAGCTTAAATTTTAAGGTCAAGTATTTTCCGTTGACGGCACTGCTTCGGGAAAAACTTTCAGAAAATATCCGACCGCAATGGCCATCAGTCCTAAGAATCCCAACGAAATCAGGCCGTCGGAGAAGCTCAAGGGAATCGATTGGCTCTCATGGCTTAAGGCCGGACCCAACAACAGGAGATGCTCCAGCCAAATTCCCACAATCACGACCGAACAAATCGTCAGCATCAGAACCGGTTTGGTCTTAATCCGCTGATTTAGCAGGATGAAAAAAGGGCCGATAAAGCAGACGATAAATACCGTCCAGGCTAACTTGTTCCAGGGCGCCAGCATGGTGCGCGCAATCACATAATGCGTTTCCTCGGGAATATTTCCATAGTAAATGACCATCAGTTGAACGTAGAAAAAATCCGCCCACAGCAGACAAAAACCAAAAAACAGTTTGCCAATGTCATGGAAGTGGTTGGGTTTTATTTCCGACCCCTCACCCTGCTTCAGTCGAATGATGGCCGCCACGATGATCAAAGCCCCCAGTCCAATGAAAAATGCTTTGACGAAATGATAAGCGCCAAACAGCGTGGAAATCCAATGGGGATCCATGCTCATCACAAGATCGAATCCGATCAGGCATAGGACCACAGCAAATGCCAATATATAAAGACCGCCGTAGATGGTCATTTTGTTTTTTATCCGTTCCGGATTTTGATTGTTTTGTTTCCAGGCGTTGTAGATATATTTACGTATTTCACCCGATGGCTGATTCGGATCGAATTTCAGTTGCAGTGCGTTAAAGAGATACGCAAATCCCAGCAGGTATAGGATCAAAAGACCGAAGAAATCCCGCCAAAATAAAAAAGGTATATTCAGCCACACCTCCTTCCCATGTAAATCCTCATGCAACCAGGGGAAAATATGGGCTCGACCGAGAAAAAGGAGCAGAAAAAGAATAAAGGAAAGTGGAAAAAAGGCTGTAAAAGATTCCGAAAGTCCGGAAATTGGTCCACTCCAGCGGGCTTTGGTCATGTGCATGACCGCAGAAAACAGAACCGCTCCCTGGGCGATTGCCGACCACAGTAGAAAGTTGATCAGGTAAGCCTGCCAGGCCCTTTCCGGGTGGCCGCTGGTCAGCCCGAAAATGAAAGCAGCCACGCCAATGGCGACCAGAATAAGGAACAGCCAGTAGACTTTGGTTGTATTGATTTGCATGGTTTTGGTGTCGTTTTCAATCATAGCTACGGACTTTCCTTTATTGTTTCGAACACGCGAACTTCGGCACCCTGCTCATGGAAGAAATCCTTCAAGCCGTCTTCCTGCATGGGTTCACAGGCTGCCAAAACCCCGAAATGCTCGCCCGAACAACGTGCATCATAATATTGGAACCAGCGAAAACTGGGCAGTCGCATCTGTGTGAGAAGCCCGATGACGTTACCGAAAACAGCACCGAGGATCGTCACCTCAAATCCGACCACCACAAACGGAATAATGGCGATAATTGGTTTGCCACTGACGATCAGATTCCAGCGCGTTGCCGTAAAAATGGCCAGCGCGAAGCCACCGATAAATCCCAATATTCCGCCGCACAGGGTAAACCAGCCCACCCGGCTCTTTTTTAATTTCAAGGCGTCCATAATTTTGTGGCTGGGGATAGGTGTATTGACCCGGATAAATTCATAGCTTGACTGTTTCAGCGCGTTGATGGCGGCAACGACCTTGTCTTCACTCTTAAATAGCCCCATGATATGTCGTTTAGGCGGCATGGCCAGCTCCTTCCGCAATGGTTTCTTTCATCTCCGTCATGGATACCGACGGCAAATGTTTGGCAAATAATAAGAACATAAAGAAAAACAGGCAAAAGGCGCCCAACATAATGCCGTACTCGATCATGGTCGGGGCATAGAGTCCCCAGGCGTGGGGCGCAAAGCCACGAGCAACGCCGCCGGCGATGATGACAAATCGCTCCCACCACATGCCGAAATTGACGATCAGTGAAATGACAAACAGCGATAAAATAGTGGTACGTATCTTTCTAAACAGGAACAAGAGTGGAATTAGGGTGTTGCACAGCACCATAAAATAAAAGCCCCAGCGGTAGTCGCCGAGCGCCCGCCAGCGAAATTGTTCCATTTCAACCGTGTTGTGACTGTACCAGGCAATGAAATATTCTGTGCCGTAAGCCAATCCAACAATCAGGCCGGTAAGCACGATGGTTTTGGCCACATTTTGTAAAACCTCGATGGTGATAATATCCTCATACTTAAATATTTTGCGCAGCGGAATCATCAGGGTCAGCACCATGGCCAAACCGGAATGGATGGCCCCTGCAACAAAGTACGGTGCAAAAATGGTGGTGTGCCAGCCAGGAACGATAGCAAGGGCGAAATCCCAGGAAACAACGCTGTGCACCGAGATGACCAGCGGGGTGGCCAGGGCCGCAAAAAATAAATAGCCGCGGGTATAGTGGCGCCATTGCTCGTGGGCACCCGTCCAGCCGAAAGATAAAAATTTAAAGATTTTATGGCGGGTGCCGGTCGATCGGTCGCGGACTGCCGCCAGGTCCGGCAACATGCCAGTGTACCAAAAGAGCGAACTGACCGTCAGATAAGTACTAATGGCAATTACATCGAACATCAAGGGCGACAGAAAATTGGGCCATAGCAGTCGCTGGTTGGGCAACGGTATCATATAGTAAACCTGCCAGACACGTCCCAGGTGAATAAACGGAAACAGCCCGGCAACACAGACCGCAAACACCGTCATGGTTTCTGCGGCCCGAGCGATGGGGTTGCGCCAGCCGGCCCGAAACAGATGCAAAATGGCCGAAATGAGCGTTCCGGAATGAGCAATACCAACCCAGAACACAAAGTTAATCAGATAGGTTCCCCAAGCGACCGGATTGTTTTGACCACCTACGCCGATACCGATAAAAATCTGATAGGCCCAGCAGCTTGCGCCAAGCATCACCCCTAAGAATAGAATAAAAACAATCCCCCAGTAATACTTTTTTGGGGGAGTTAAGGTGTTCAGGACCGTTTGATCAATTTTGGCGTAAGTTAGCTGCGACATGTTTCAACCTTAACCTTTTTTAAATTTCATGTATCACTTTTTTCAAATAAATTACCGCCGGTTTGGCATTCACGTAGCCAAGGGCCTGATACGCCCGGGGATCATCGATCATTTTGCGCACCTGGCTTTGTTTGTCCATTAAGCTACCAAAAACGAGGGCATTGGTCGGGCAGGTTTGGACACAAGCTGGTGTGACTTCACCGTCTCGAATCATGCGCTTTTCATTTTTGGCGACGCTGCGGGCGGTCTTAATGCGCTGAATGCAAAAGGAGCACTTTTCCATGACCCCTTTACTCCGTACCGTAACATCCGGGTTCAACTGCAGATTCATGGGATCGGGCCACTCCCAGTCGAACCAATTGAAACGCCGCACTTTATAGGGACAATTTTGCACGCAATAGCGGGTTCCGATGCAGCGATTATATATCTGATTATTCAAGCCTTCGGCTGAATGATGGGGCGCATACACCGGGCACACCGACTCGCAGGGTGCGTTGTCACAGTGCTGACACATCATAGGCAAAAATGTTACTTTTTTCATATCATCTTTAGAATGGTAGCGTTCAACGCTCAGCCAGCCCATCTCGCGCCCTTCGAGCACCCGGTCCACGCCAACAATTCCAATGTTATTCTCCGCATAGCAGGCGGCGGCACAGGCCCCGCAGCCAATGCACTTATCGAGATCAACCACCATTCCCCAGCGGTAGTCTACGTGATCATGGGGTGGGTAAAAATCGCGTTTTGGATCGTATCCCTCAGGTAACGGGAGGGTCAGCGGGAAATTTTCCATGGTCAAGTCCGTCTTTTTGGCTGCCGCTGGTTTTTGTAAATCTGCCAGCCGAACCGATAGGGCGAATGTACGGTCATGTTGCGTGAGACTGCCGGACGTGCTGGCAAGTTTCTGGGTTCGCCCAGTTTTTTTGATAGCTATCTTGGCTATATTAAGGCTGGCACCACCGGAATCCTGATTGAAATTGGCAGAGAGTAGCTTCAAGGGGTTGACCCCGGTATCCTTAGCATACCTTCCATAAGCGGTGTGTCCCTGTCCGATACCCATGAGCGCGAGTCCCGGTGTGACCAGCTCGCTGGCATACACCACTGCTTCCAACTTGCCGAATTCAGTCTGCAGTTCGATGATGTCTTCTTGTTTGATCCCATTCGCACCGGCTGTTTTGGGATTCAGTAAAACAGGTGCCTGCCATGCAATGCGGGAAAGAGGGTCCGGAATTTCACACAGCCAGGGTTTGTTGGCTCCCCGCCCATCGAAAAATCGGATGGATGGCATTGCCGCAAAAGCCAAATCCGATTTTGGCGGTTCAGGTTTTTTGCTCAGTATGTCCGCAAGATCATTTGTGCGTGGGTTTTTTTTATCTTTGTCAGAGGTGGCCGTGGCTGTCAGGTCAAATTTCCCGCCATGCTGAAGGGTTTCAAGCCATTGAATTTCATTGGCTATTCCGCGTTTTTCAGCAAGATGAGAGATAAGGAAATCTTTGTATTTCTTAGCCGGAGGGTTACCCTCAAAGGCGATATACAGCATTATATCCCCCAGGCTGGATGCCTTTGTCATTTTGCCCATGGCCGGCTGTAAGGTTGATACTAGCGACTGTTTGCCACCATATTCATCCCAGGTTTCAAGTGACATTTGAACCGGAATGACCAGATCGGCTAATTCATCAGTTTCATTCATGAAATTGGAGAAACAAACAACAAAGAGGTTTTTATTTCCAAGGGCTTGTTTGACACCACTGTTTTTTGGAAGCGCAAATGCCGGGTCGACATTATTGAGCAGAAGCAGATCGGCGCCCTCGGCATTTAAAGAGGAGAAAAATTGCAGAATTTCAGACCGTCTCGCCGCTGTCTCGACCCTATGCCGAGCTTTGAAATTGATTAATTTCAGGTTGGGATCGAGGACCAGATTGAGCAAATTTACGGCCAGATTGGTTTGCAGGCCATTGAGATCAGATGCGCCTGTATTTGTGCCTAAAACCAAGGGATTTTCGGCCTCCATGAGCTTAATGATCATCTTTTCATACAATGGCAAGGGAATTCCGGAGCGTTCCAGAACCATGTCCTGAATATATGGTGCGGTGGCTTTATTTAAAAATTGGTAAAATGGCTTCGGAAGATCTTTGCCTTTGCCGATGTCCAAAGCCTGTCTGACCAGACCGAGGGCAATCACAGCTTCACTGCCGTGATTGCAATCCAGCCAATGATCTGCATTTGCTCCGGTCAGAGATTGATACGGACTGACCTGAAAAAATAGATTTTTGAATCCATCCTTAAACGTATGCATGGCTTTAAATTTCCATGCATATTCGACCGGAGACAACCAGGTCTCAAGAAAATCAGCGCCGAAAGACACCAGGATATCGGCCTGGTCCATGTGATAGGAAACCAATCCGTCGACGTCGAATATTTTTTTATTGGCTGATTTTAAAGCTTCATAGGCATACGGCTCAAATACCAGGGGCGGCTGGGAGTTTAAGTTCGTTAACGCATCCGTCAGCAAACTCATGAGCGTTTCGCCAGCGGTTTCCGTCAGCATCCGCACCCGATTCTGCCCATTTTGAGACGCCTCAGCGGCCTTATTTTTTAATAGGGACTCCGCCTTTGAAAAGGAGAGCGGCTGCCAACTGCCATTTTTTTTAAGCATCGGGGTTTTAAGTCGATCCGGGTTGTAAAGTCCCTGAAGGGTGGCTTGTCCCCGCATGCAGAGTCTGCCTTTATTTATCGGGTGAAGTGGATTCCCCTCTATTTTAATGATGCGACCTTCCCTGCTTTTTGATAAAATGCCGCAACCCGCGGGACATTCCCGGCAGGTAGACGCATACCAGTTCGCCGCACCAACTACCATGTCATCAGGTGCTCTAACTTGGGAAAATAAATTTTTTTGGGGTGGGTTGCAACCAAATGCAAGAGAAATACTGCCCATGCCGGCAATTTTTAGGAAGGTGCGACGATTCATTCTTAAAAGATCTCCCGAAATATGACAGATGGGATTGGGAAAATTCTATGTTGATGGGGTTCAAGTCGAAGCTCAAACCTTTTGGCCCAGCCCACTTAGATAGGAATCATTATCAGATCCGTTTTTATAAGAAAATCTATGATGCTTGTCAAGTGTGTATAATCCTAAAAAATATGGAAATTTTTATAAATATTTATGAAATTAGCCCGAATTCCTCATTCTCAGATTGATATCCAGTCGCTCCAGAGACAGTTTGATAACATCCATAGCCTTGTCGGTTTTTTTCAGGTAATCGGCGAAGAACCTTTTCACCTCATCTGCCCTTTTAATTCCGGCAGTCGGAACGATTGCGGCGATAACCCGCTCATAAAGCATGGGGTGAAATTGTTCAAACTCCTTTAGGTTGTCAACATACCAATCCCACAACAATGGGATTGCATAGGGATTTGCGGCCATTGCTACCACCGGTATAAACTTGTTGCGCGCCGGGACGGACTCCAGTGTATATTGTTGGGATTTTTTTATCAGTGCTTCATCTTTGAAGCAACCAAGGGCTGACAATATGTTCAGGCGTTCATGTTCGATTTTAGATTTTTGAAATTGCCGCTCCAACCAGTCAAAAGAAACCGATCCGGCGGACAGTGCGCCCACCCGCATCACACTCTTCATGATGTCGGCATGGACGTTACCTCCCTGCATCAAATCTGAAAATTGGCCGCTGGCAAAGTTTAACACCGACACTGAACCATACAGCGTTGCATCCCATATGATTTGGTCCCGCAGGAGGGCTGTCGTGTGATTTTCGTGCGGTACCGGTTCATATCCGATTTTTTTCAATATGGATTCAAACCAGGGCTTTGCAATGGATGATATCTTCTGCCGCCACTCATCACCCATCAATAGAAAGGCCGAATAAAGATTACTTGCCATACTAGTTAAAGGCAGATAAGCCTCCTCATTACGATAGAAATTAATGAACTTTAAGTAGTCTTCCAGGGAGACGTCTCCGCTTTTAACCAGGGCAAAGAAATCATTTTCGAGACCCCAGCGGTCTTCGGGAGACAATGATTTTTCAAGCACCCGACTACCAAGTTTATTTAGGTTTACGGAATCGTCGTATTTCACGCGGTAAAATCCGGTTTGTCGATCATTGAGTTTGTATGCGACAATATCTTCATCCAGATCTAGCACTTGTTCATTATCCCCAAATGTTTTTATAACTTGTCGCGCCGCACCTGTTTGGGGAAAAAGGCGGATGGTCATCGGCACCTGCCATTTTTGATCGGAATCGTTTTGCAGGTAAGTAAACCTATTTTGGGTTATCACCAGTTGGCGGCCTCGTCTTTTGACCGTAATGAGTGGAAATCCAGGCTGTTCAATCCAGCTTTTCATCATCTCACCGATGGGCTTTTGAGCAACGGCCTCAAACGATTGCCAGAGATGGTGGCTGGCAGCGCATCCATATTCATAAGTCTTCAGATAGTGCTGTAACCCCTTCTGAAAATGATCCTTACCAATGTATCCTTCGATTTGTCTTAGTATACTGCCACCCTTGTTATAGATTATCGGTGCGGTGCTGGCATTGATGACAACGTGTTCGCCTCCGGGTATTTCAATGGCAAAAGTCTCGTGGAGCGCATCTCGAGCCATGGCCGAGCCTGTTTGACCGGCCAGAAATTGCTGCCATGTCGCCCAGTCTGGATAATTGTGGTCAACCACCCCAAATCCAAAGTAAGTTGCAAAGCTTTCATTGAGCCAGAGGTATCTCCAGTCAGATGGGGTGACGAGGTTGCCAAACCATTGGTGGGCAATTTCATGTGCGATGACCTCACATATTCTTTCTTTACCGAATTTAGAGGTGATATCCGGGTAGTGTAGCAGCAAATTTTCTCGGAACGTGATGGCTCCCCAGTTTTCCATGGCGCCGAAAGCAAAATCCGGGATTGCAATTAGATCCATTTTTGGCAGAGGATAGGGAATCCCGTAATAGTTCTCGCTGAATTCAAGCGACTTGCGGCCGAATTCAGCCCCAAATTGCGCAAATTCTTTCATTCCCGGCAGTGTGGCGACCCGAACGCGGCTATCCTTCTCATCCTCGGTAAACTCAAACTCACCAACACCGAAAAAAACAAGATAGGTTGACATTATGGGAGTTTGCTCGAATGTGATCCGCTTTTTTCTCTGGTCCAATGTTTCTTCTTTTTTTACAGCCCCGTTGGAGATCGCCACCAGAGTTTTGTCAATGTCGATTACGATGTCAAAGGTTGCTTTTTTGGCGGGATGATCCATGCATGGAAAAGCCCGCCGAGCATCACTTTCCTCAAACTGGGTGACAGCGGCGAATCTGGTTTCACCTCGATAGGTATACCGGCTGCGATAAAAGCCAGCCATCTTATCATTGATCAGCCCTTGATAATCGATTCTCAGCTTAATTCTGCCAGACATAGGCTCGGGCAAAATCACTCGGATTTCCTCTCTTTGAGGATCCACCCGAAACGAGCAATTGACAAACCCGTCACCTTGCTCCAACTGACACTGCCAAATGGCGATTTCAAGAATATTTAAAGTGATTTCAGAAACGCTTTCCGGTGCGTCCAGTAGAATTTCACATTTGCCATGAAATTTGAAACGGTCCAGGTCCGGTTCCAGATGGAGGCGGTAATTTAGTGGATTTAATTTCTGCATGCTTATCTCTCCGTGAATAATTAAGCTTCAATTTTAGACGGAGAGAGTATAGAAAAAGCAGATAAATTTGTCAATTTGGCAAATTTTGGTGGTCAGCTATAAAGATACCAGGTCGCTAATCATTAGATCTTTCAATCCTGCTCGACCCATTGGACAAACAGATGAGGTCCTCCAAGTGCTTGTATTTGTCCCGACGATGCTTACATTTTAGCATCCAAATATGAGTCGTGCAGTACTGCAGGCTTAATGATATTTTGAAAATCCAAGTATCGGGGGTGTTTAAATGCTCAAATCGGATAAATACGATGTGGTAATTCTAGGTACCGGTCCTGCCGGTTTGCAGGCTGCCATTCATGCTGCCCGCCGGAAGGTTACTGTACTTGTGCTGGGTAAGGAAACCAAGAGCAGCCTTTTTCATGCACATGTTGAAAATTTTTGCTGCCTTTTTAACGTCACCGGTGAAGATATGCTCAGTGTTGGGCGACAGCAGGCTGTAAACTTTGGAGCCGACATGATCGAAGAAGATGTCTTGAAAATAGGACCCGACAATGGGATTTTTAAAATTGTTACCGAAAGCGGACATGCGATCCAAAGTAAAACTGTCATCATCGCCACCGGAACGACCCGTAATAAGCTGGGCGTGGCGGGTGAAAAAAGACTGTTGGGCCGCGGTGTTAGTTATTGTGTGGAATGTGATGCCAATTTTTACAAGGGAGAAGATATTGCCGTGATCGGCAGCGCTAGCGCGGCGGTGTCAGGTGCCCTTACCATGCTCGACTATGCCAGATCCGTTCACCTGATTTGTGATAAACCAGATGTCACCGAAGCCCTCAAAGGGCAGCTAGTTAACAGTTCCGTCATTGTTCACGAAGATGCCAAGGTAAAGGATATTCTCGGGCAGGACAAGGTCGAGGCAGTCAGTTTAGAAGATGGGTCAACCGTTTCGGTCAATGGTGTATTTATAGAGCTCGGCGCCAAGGGGATCATGGAGCTTGCCACCCATCTCGGCGTTATGCTGGATGATGAGATGAAGTACATCCAGACAAATAAAAAGATGGAAACCAATGTTGAGGGCGTGTTTGCGGCCGGTGACATTTGCGGTCCACCATGGCAGATGGCCAAAGCCGTGGGCGAAGGATGTGTGGCCGGTATCGGCGCTGCCAGCTATGCCAAGAAGATGGGCAGACAGGTATGATCTGAGCCTGTGAATATCCTCCATAACATGTCCACTATTTTAAACTTTCGTCAAATCGCAATCCGTTCTGCGCTTTGCCGATTGGCGAGAAACTGCAAAATTGAAATACACACAGAGACTAGTATCACAGGAGCATTGACATGGCAGGAAAAACAATTCCGCATCGAGATCAAACACCCCGTGAGCATAAATGGGATCTAAGTGCCCTATTTCAATCCGACAAAATATGGGAAACCGGATTTGTCGACGTCGAAGCACGGCTGCCATCTTATCAAAAATACATCGGTCATTTGAAAGATTCAGTGCAGGCTTTAAAGGATGCAATTGAATTTCATCTGAGGCTAAACCGCCAGATTGAAGCCCTTTACACCTATGCCCATCTAAAAAGTGATGAAGACAAATCCAATCAGCTTTATCTGGGTTTCCAGCAGAGAGCTCTAAATTTGCTGACTCGTTGTGCAGAAATGTCCAGCTTCATGACACCGGAGATTCAATCCATTCCCGATGAAACCATTAACCGGTTCATGGAAGATCCTTCTATTACGGAATTCAAATTCTATTTTGAAAAAATTTTGCGATACAAACCTCATACGTGCAGTGAAATGGTAGAAAAGATTCTGGCAATGAGCCAGGAGATGGCAAGTGCGCCGTCCCAGGTATTCGGCCAGCTTGATAATGTCGATTTAAAATTCGGCACCCTTATTGATGATCACGGAAAAGAATGTGAATTAAGCCACGGGAATTTTATGACGTTCCTGACCAGCCCGAGTCGTAAGCTCCGTAAGAAAGCCTTTTTCCAGTATTACCAGGCATACGAGGATCATAAACATACATTGGCAGCAACCCTGTCAAACTCTATTAAAAAGGACCACTTTTATTCGAGGGTTAGAAATTTCGATACCTGTCGGGTTTCATCTCTTTTCGGTGACAATATCCAAGAGGCAGTCTATGATAACCTTATCGATTCCGTAAAAAGAAATCTGAAACCATTATTCCGATATTTAAACTTCAGGAAAAGAACCCTCGGAATAGAGGAGCTTCACTTTTACGACACTTATGTTCCAATAATAGAAGATGTCGATTTTAAAATGTCCTATGAAGAGGCCGTTGATGTGGGAGTAGCTGCAATGGAGCCCTTAGGGGAGGAATATTGCAATATTCTTAAACAAGGCCTTTTGGGCGGCTGGGTGGATCGATATGAGAATCGAGGCAAAAGAAGCGGTGCCTATTCCTCCGGCTGCTATGATTCTCCACCTTACATTTTGCTTAACTATGACGATCAAAACCTGAACAGTCTTTACACCCTGATCCACGAAGCCGGCCACTCCATGCACTCCTACTTCGCCAGAAAATATCAGCCTTATGTGGACCATGACTATACGATATTTGTGGCTGAGGTGGCCTCTACCTTCAATGAAAATCTATTGAGCAGGTATTTGCTGGAGACATACAAAGACAATCCAAAGATGCAGGCATATATCCTGAACCGGGAAATAGACAATATCCGGGCGACTCTTTTCAGACAAACTATGTTTGCGGAGTTTGAACTGATTATCCATGCGATCGTTGAAGCCAATGGCCCCCTGACGTTGGAAGTGATGACCGATAAGTACAGCGAACTGCTTCAAATTTATTTCGGCGACAGCCTGATTCTCGATCCTGAATTGTCGCTCGAATATTTACGGATTCCCCATTTTTATTCCGCCTTTTACGTTTATAAATATGCGACGGGAGTCTCCGCGGCGACGACACTTGCCAAAAAGGTAATCGATGAAGGGGACTCAGCCCGGCAAGCGTATCTTGATTTCTTGACGTTGGGCGGCAGTAAATTCCCTCTTGATCAACTGATGGATGCCGGCGTCGACATGACTTCCTCAGAACCAACCGATCAGGCTATTTCGCATTTTGAGAGTTTAGTGGGGCATCTGATTGAGATGGGTTAAGAGGGATATTCGGGTAATTGGTGAATACCATGAAGATAAAATTCAATTGGACTAGACTATTTTGTTTGCTTGCCCTGGTTATTTTTAATTCAGCTCAATTATTCGGATCGGAAACGGATCTTTTTCCGTTTATTAATGTTCCAATTTATAGTAACGGTTATGATATTGCAGAAGAAACTGATCATGGCAGCAAAACCAAATCGGTCAGCTATCTTGTTCAAACCAAATTCCCGGCGGCAGAGGTAATCGAATTTTATGACGCATATTTCAATGCCAATGGTTGGCAACCATCTTTTGAGATATGCCAAAGACATTGGGATCATTCGGCGATTGGAAGCAAAACAAAGAGCCTTGCCGGAACACACTTATTTACTTCCTGGGAACATCCGGAACATAAACTAAGTGCTGTCCTGCGGTTAGAGTATAGTTTGAAAGATGGTAGTCTGGTCGATGTATTGGCGGTGAGATGTGAGCTGCTGCGAAAATCGGAACCTATCGGCCCCGGCTGATCTTAACTCTTGCCGCCATCGCGGTTGAGGGTTTTATACTTGATCTAATAAGGATTGATTTATGCTTCCCGTCCAAATTGTGCAGGCAGACTTGTATTGCAAAAATCATCAGACCGCCATCATCGAGCTTATAAACGCCTATGCGATGGACCCCATGGGCAATGGTAAACCACTGTCGATCTCAGTACGGCGTACCTTAATACCTGCGCTACAACAGCATCCGACCTCCTTAATATTTCTTGCCTATATTGAAGGCAAGGCAATCGGCATTGCAACCTGTTTCCTCGGGTTCTCTACCTTCACTGCTAAGCCGTTGATTCATATCGATGATTTGGCAGTACTACCAGAATATCGCAATCAGGGGGTCGGACGTAATCTTCTGGCAGAAATCGAACGTAAAGCCCGGGAGATGGACTGTTGCAAGCTCACTTTGCAGGTTCAAGAAAAAAATTATGATGCCCGCCGGGTCTATGAAGCAGCGGGGTTTGCGCAGGCAGAATACGTAAAAGCAGCGGGAGTGTGCTTATCCTTCACCAAACAGATTGATCGTTAATGGCGTTCGAATAAATATATTATAATTTGAATTCAATGAGCAGTGAAGGATAACGACAGCTGAGGAGGCTTCATCAAAAAGCAGCAAATAGATTATATTCACAATATCAAAGCCTTGCGTCCATATTTTATTGGACCCGATTTTTTAGATATAAAGATCGTTCAAGGCCGTACCGATTTGCGTCAGTTTATCGCGGCCATGCTCTCATATTATCCTTGGTGGGTTGTGTTTTTATACCGTCTGCGGTCTTTGCTGGTCTATTTTTTAGGGCTTGTTCGTCACGAAGCTCCCGAAGTACTGCCGAACCTAAATCCCAAAGATATCTCCTTTACAGCCGGTGAAAGGGTCACATTCTTCAATGTTTGCAGCGCTCAGGAAGATACCTATTGGTTTTCCGAAACACCAGATGACAAGCATCTATCTGCTTACTTCGGTGTAATTGTTGAACCGCTAGCGAATGGCTCTAAACGTTTTTATATTGTCACAATTGTCCGATACAAACACTGGACAGGTCCTCTTTATTTTAATTTGATCCGGCCTTTTCATCACTTGGTTGTGTCACGGATGGCACGTGCCGGGGCTTTGAGCAGTAATCCTAGCGTTTGAGTAATAAACGCTAATAAAAACTTTACTAATACAACAACAATGCCATAAGCAATAGCAAATGGTATTTTAACTTTTACTTTTACCCTATACTCGGAGCAAATCAAGAAAACTGGACTCATTCATGTTGACATTCAAAACGACTATTTCCCAGGCGGTGCCATGGAACCGTTTGGAATCCAGGAAGTTGCGATAAAGGCCCAATAGCTATTGTCATTATTTCGTACCAATCGCCAGCCAACTTTTCACATCCCGCATATCTCAAGACAGGACAATGCCGTCCTTTTTCAGCCTGATACGCCTGGTCTGAAGATTCACGACCGCATCCGACCACTTGCTAATGATCGGATAATTAAAATACGAATTTAATTAATTTCTTGACATTTTAGCCAAATCCGATATTACCGAACATAATGCTATGGATTTATTGGTTTTAATTGGTTTTATTGGATTACTTGTCTGAATATTGATATGAATTTCTATATTTCTTTCGAAATCTGACATGTGGACCCTATTCAGCCAATACTTCTTGTCTTTTAGTTGAAGCGTTGACGTTTATCCCTGCTATCCGCAGGGTGACTTATAATGCATTGTAATCATCTTTCCGAATATGGTTCTTATTCAAAGTTAATTATCTACATCCGCTGAGTTTGGGTTTTACGGCTGCAAATGAGGAGGACCAACTGATGTCGGAATATATCGTAAAGCCTGGTGATACACTATCTAAAATTGCGACAAGTACTTTAGGCACCGCTGGAAAATGGCGTATAATAGCGGAACTCAATGGTATTGTCAATCCGGGCAAACTAAGAGTGGGCAAACGTTTGCAGTTACCGGATGAAGTGTCCGAGGTTCCAAGCGTTGTCAACACTTCTGCGGGAACCAAGCCCGCCGCCAAAGAACGCGTTCGAATAAGTACCGAAAATAAGGTTGTATACGCGACACTTCTAGCAAAGCATGAAAAAATTTTTTTAGGTCGGCTACATCGTAAAGGCATGTACCGTGTCGGATTTCAGGAGCCTGAGACTTTTATCAGCAATCATAGGGAAAAATTGTTGGAAGTGAATCTGACCGATTCTGAAATGAATGTCATTTTTGCCACATCTGAAAATGAAGGTAACTTAGATGCCGTTAATACCTGGGACAATCAATTTATCAGCTTCGGTATGTTTCAATGGACTGCTGGCAGTCCTGGTAAACCAGGTGAATTGCCCGCATTACTACAGATAATAAAGTCACGCTATCCGGACGATTTCCAACACTACTGGGGACAATTCGGTCTCGATGTACTGGATGCCAACCATAAAACCGGGTGGTTTAGCTATCGCGGGAAAAAATTGACATCTGCTGCTGATAAAGCCATGCTTCGGGAGCATATTTGGGCCTACCGGTTTGCCCGTGCCGGAGCCGACATCGAAATTCAAGCGGCCCAAATCCTACATGCTATCAATCGCATCAATCAGTTTTACTTTGTAAGGTCTTCCAAGCTTAACGGCTATGCTTTGTCTGATTTGATTACTTCGGAATATGGAGTCGCGCTGATGCTCGATAACCATGTCAACCGTCCGGGATATCTGCGCGGTTGCGTGGCCGCAGCGATTGAGCGCAGTAATCTGACAGCCGATATATTGGCTCAAGGTGGCGATGAAGAAGAACAGCTCGTAGTTAAAAACTATTTGGATATCCGACAGACTTATGGCAAGTACCCGATGACTGACGCAAGGCAAAGAGCTTCTGTTAGCCGAGGGTACGTGGTAGATGAAATTATCTCTGACAATCGGGGATCTTTTATTTCTAGCACAAGAGTTTAAGTGAAAGGAGGAAAAATGAGCAATGCAGTTGTTTACACATCGAAAGCAAGAATTGAACGTATAAAAGGCCCGTTGCGACGTGCTTATCTACCTCAGGTGGAATCGCCGATTCTTTTCGGTGTGCATTCCGAAGTTGCTGAACATTACAGTGTCGATCCAGATGTTCATCAACCCCAAGCAACCACCCTTGACTATTTCGTTGCTTCAGCGGCAGGCTGACTGACCGGTACATTTGGCGGCGCGCTGGAAGCGCGCAAGATTCCTGCGGGAGAAGGCTTCTTATCCTCGGAGGTAAAGGGCGAAATTGAAAAAGACGGAAGCGTTCTGGTTATTAAAAGAATCCATGTGATTTACCGGTTAAAAATTAATCCTGAAATGCGCGAAACAGCAGAAAAGGTCCATGGCTTCCATGCTGATTTTTGCCCGGTGGCACGCTCTATCAAGGGAAGTATTGACATAACAACAGAATTAAAGATGGAAGACAATTAGAAAACACTATAAAGCAAAATAAATGGAGGCTTGGGAGTTTTCGAAATAGGAAAGTGGTCTGAATAACCTCGCCCGCTATAATTGCGAGGTTATATTGAAAACTCTCCCACAGCTCTAATAAATTGCTTTCTTGTGACAAAAATTGTCAAATTTCTGCCAAAAACAATACGGCCTCGTCATTTTTTCAGATATCCTTCCCATTTACATTGTATCTGCATTCTTACAAATAATTGTTATTAATATATAAAATGTGTTTTTGCCGTCCATCGGCATGTTTCTGGCATGAAATTAGCATGAGACTTTTAGTACGGGCTGCGGACTCCTTCTGTGAGTTTTACATTAGGTGTCTCGACCAAAAATGATTTAAAAATCAGAGGTCAAGCGGCAGCCATATCTTCAAAAATTTCCGAAAAACCAATTAAAATTGAATGCCGTGATAACATGCGGAGGCAAATGTGAACACTAAGTATTTAATTGCTATTGCTGTCACCGTTGTGGCAACTATTGTCTTTTTCGTTTATAAAGATAAAAATAATGAAAAAGAATTAAAAACTCATGAAAACCAGCAATATGATCGAATGATTGAGGTCGCCAATAAAAGCCCCATGGCCGGCATGACACAAATGGGCAGAGCACTCAATTCGTACAAGGAAGATAAGGGCGCCTACCCGGAAAAATTGTCCGCTCTATATCCGGAATATATTCCGGTGGAAGCATTTATAGACGAAATCGAGTGGCATTATGAACCCGGTAATAACGACTTTTATTTGCAAAAAACTTTTAAAGATAAAAATAACAGGGTGTTGACGGCATCCATAGGGTCTGATCTTAGGATCCAAAGTGGCTCTATGGTGGCGTCGACCAATAGTTCGAGGCCGATGTCTGCGCCAGTGGCTACCAAACCGGCTAAAAAGCCTGATGCAAACGTCACCCTAGTTTCTAAAACAAGAATTCGCTCTAGAATGGTGACCGATAACACTGACCACAATCTAAGCCGCCCACAAATCGCCGGTGCTAGGCCCGGCGTTTCAAAAAAAGCACCTACACCGTCGAAAAGGTCGCCATATGAGTTAAAACTTGTATCAACGACGCAACTCAGTGATGAAGAACAATATGTAGAGCGAGTTAGGGGTAATATGTTGGTTTGGAAAAAAGATGACGGTACGATAGCATTTGGCAATGTTCAATATCCAAATTCCAAAGAAATGATTATTTATGATAACGGAAAATGGATTCAGATCCATCAACAGAGCCCAAATTTAAAAGTCAAAACTGAAACCCCGCCAGTCAGGGCAGATGAAAGAGCTGTTGTAGATCGCCTCGCTGCCGCATATTCCGACCGTTTTCTGGTTTGGAAAGATCCTGAGGGGACAGCCCATCTTAGCAACGTTCAGTATCCGGATAGGCAAAATATCCAGATTCACGTCGAAGGCAGCTGGCTGAGTGCAAAAAACTGATGGTTAGGAGAATACCCGGGAGAGGATAAATGATTGCAAGAATGATAAAAAAAACGATAATACGCGACGACAACCGCGGTTTCACAATGATCGAGCTGTCGGTGGTGCTTGCTATACTTATGCTGTTGACAAGTATGGCCGTGAAAAGTTTTTTGGACTCGCGGATTCATGTCAGGGATGCAGTGGCTCTTGCCGAGGCCCGGGGGCTTGGTAAAGCCGTTCTTGATGCTTTTCTGGAAGGAGACGACGTTGATCTGACCCACAATCCCGGAGATGGGCCCGTTATCGGATCGCTGGATACCTCCGGCAACAGCCGCAAATCGGTATTTGCCATGTCTCCTGGTATGCAGGCCTCGATCATTGGCAGCAGCAACTTCGGAGGCACCGGAAAAGGAAGCTGTGAAGCCTGGATTTCACATCCGAACGGCTCTAAAACGTATTACCTTTTAATTGACGAGGTCAATAATATAACCTCATTTCCAGGCATTTAATTCGGCCATAGTCATCTAATCACTTGCATGTTACTCATATTCCATTTATCAATACCGAAAATAAAGAATTCAGTTTTCCAAGGTTTTTCCGTGGGCTCTACAACCATTTGAACACTAATTCTATTTGCCTCTGATGTTGCCACTCACCTAAATTTTTGTGGTTGTGATGATAATCATCATGCCATTTCTCAATGCATAGATACTATCTATCCCCAACCAAATTTAGTTTTTCCTTCTTTTTCAGTTGAAGCGGAAAAACCTAACCGAACATCTCAAAAAATAGTGGATTTTATCTAAAACGCCTCATATTGATAAAGAATACCAAGAATTATCCATTCTATTCTGATTTATCATGATTTTAAGTTGTTGATGAATATATCATCCTTGCATGTATTAATCTGCATAATTGATCTTGAAAGCGGAGCTGAATAATGAGAGGGTGTATCTAAAGTCGATGCCGATTCATTTCCAAATGAATAAATATTCATAGATATTTTATCGAATTTGTACAAAGAACTTCCTTGCCTTGATTAACAGATATGACAGAGGAGGGTTCAATGAGCGAGTTGATCCAAATTAAGCAAATTGATGCAATTGCAGAAATTTCATTAAATCGCCCCGAGGCTTACAACGCATTTAACTATGATATGGTTTCGCAATTGGCTAGCCATTTGATCACTCTTGCCGCAGACACCAACGTGAGTGGGATTGTCATCACCGGCAAAGGCAAGGCCTTTTGTGCCGGTGGTGATCTCAAGTGGGCTCTTGGATATACGGCCAGGCCGGGAGCCGCGTTTCATAGCCTCGCTTCCCAATTTCACCTGGCTGTACTAGAAATTCGAAGGATGAAAAAACCAGTGATTGCGGCAATTAACGGTGTTGCCGCGGGCGGCGGATTTTCCCTGGCACTGGCCTGTGATTTCAGGGTGATGGAAAAATCCGCTATTTTAAGACAGGCATATACATCCAATGGGTTGTGCATTGACGGCGGCGGTACCTTTTCCTTGCCGAGATTGGTTGGATATGCACGAGCACTTGAAATTGCAGCCTTTGACGAACCCATCGCGGCCGATCAGGCACTGACCTGGGGGCTTGTAACCAAAGTGGTGGAAGACGGACATGCTTTGGCCGAGGCCACTGAAATGGTTAGACTTTTAGTCCACCGTGCGCTAAATTCATATGCCTGGTCCAAAAAGCTTATTACAAACGCCTTTAACACATCTTTTGAGAGGCAGTTAGAATTGGAAAGAGAAGCGCTTGAAGCATGTGCTGACCACCCCGATGGGCGGGAAGGGTTGGCGGCGTTTGCCGAAAAGCGCAAACCAAAGTATGGATAATCTCGAACGAATTGTGAGAAACTATGCAGCCTTTGAAGCCAGGATGAACCGTTTATCTACCGATATTTGGTTTCAATGGTGCTCTAATTGTGCGCAAGTTTGCTGCAAGCCTGTTTATTGTCGTGAATCCATAGAAAGCCCCTTTCTTTCGCTATTGATCAAAAAATCTATTGCTAAACCATTTCTTCTGATGCCTCCTCATCGAGGCTGGTTGAATGAAACCGGGTGTAACCTTACGGTTGGTCGACCGCCGGTCTGTTACGAGTTTCTATGCGATAGAATTCTCGATAGTCAACCACCAGGGTTACAGCATTATGCGACCATAGTTCTTGCCAAGCTGGTGAGCCACATTGGGAAAAGGGCATTAGGCCCAAGACATCTAATTGAGATCATGGATCCTGTCAAACTTAGACAGGTCAAATTTTCACGGTTTGAAAAGCGTTTATCGGAAGCCCTCTGTGCGTTGGAAATAATTCAATCGATATTTAGCGGAGATAAGCTTGATGGTGATGCACTGGAGATTCTTTCAAAGATTCATGGTGCCCCGATGTCAAAAGATGCATTCGTCAGTTATAGGGCTTTTTAGAAAGTTGCCAATACCTATTAAGCATTTTAGCACCCTGGATTATGGCACTCACAAGTCTTCAAATAGATCCGTTTCTCGGGTTCCGTTAGTTCTACATCCATAAACACATTGGAAGTGTTCGTATCCCATGACTTCCTCTCTAAATTCATTCGCCATTCGCCGAAATAGGCTATTTGGATTCAACTGACTTTGGTGGCAATTGAGCGCTTCCAGTTTTTGAGCGAGATATTTTCTGACGTCGACAGTTGCAGATATTTTTTCTTCTTTTGTACCAATCACATCTGGATCGAAGCCGGGATCTTCGCCCTGCTCTTTAGCAATTCGATACATTCTACGTATTCTTTCCAGGGGAATTGCGGTGTAATAAAGCTTGGCCGGTTGCCATGGTTTGAGAGCTCGATCAACCTTGAATTGTGAATCCGCAGATGCTTGAAAGGCACGCACCGTCACCCGGTTCGCCATTATATGGTCGGGGTGAAGATATGTCCCCTTTTCATTGTATGTAATAATGACCTGGGGGCGAACGTGCCTTATTATTTCAACCAGTCTGGTTGTGGCCTCCTGGATGTCCGCCTGGGCAAAGGCCATTGGATGATGATTTTCAGGACTACCAGCCATACCGGAATCACGGTAGCCCAAATAATATACTTTCCCCACCGTCAATACCTTAACGGCCGCCGCCAACTCAATTGCCCTGATCTCTTTTATGTTCAATCCGGGTTCGGGCGCAACGAATTCCGGATTTAGAATGTCGCCCGCCTCGCCCCTGGTA
>JAAUYD010179273.1_pt1 | contig 26111 bp, 34 predicted proteins | sample 7278101 | NCBI WGS metagenome assembly JAAUYD01 (sample SAMN14350128, study PRJNA611818) | marine sediment metagenome | isolation source: surface marine sediment (0.6m) | place: French Polynesia: Moorea | collected 2018-08
GAAGGCCGAGAAGCGCGGCAAGGCGTACTACATCTTTGCGGATGGCGAGCGGACTGTTGGCGACGACATCGCGTCGCTGAAACGGCGGAAGCAAAAGGCAGAGACGATGCTGAAAGAGATCGAGCTTGCCCGCGCAAATGGCGAATGGGTGAAGTACGACGACGTGATTGTTGGCATCACTGAGGCTTGCCAGATCTGGTGGGACCAGCTGCGCCGCGTCGGGAACCGGGTTGCTGCTGACGTGATGAACTGCGACAAGAAGGAACAGGTGATCAGCCTTATCCAGAGCGAGATCAACCGGGTGATGAACCAGATCAAGGCAGATTCATTGGAGGCTGCGGAGCTTTCAAAGCCGCCTCCTGTTGACGAGACGAAAACGACATAACACGAGGTGAAATCATGAATCCAGTCAAGCGCTACATGTTGACAGCGCCGGTTTTTCGAACCGGGCTGGCGCCAACCGAAGCGATCGAGGGCCGCGTCTGTCTATCGCCTAAGACAACCTCGCGCCCCGGTCCGGTCCGGTTTGATTCTGAGCCTTGGGTGCGCGAACCTATCGATTGCGTCAGCGACGCAAATGTGTCGACGGTATGCTTGATGTGGTCAGCGCAATGTTCTAAGACTCAAGCTGGCGTGTTCGCGTGGTCGTATCTGATGCTGGAAGACCCGCTGCGTTCGCTTTTTGTGTTCACGTCAGATGAGTTCGGGCGCGAACAGATGGGCGAGAAGGTCGTGCCAACGGTCCGGGCGACGCCTGAGCTGTTCGCGCTGGTGACAAACAAGCGGTACCTGAACGCCAGCTCGATCAACATGTCGAACGCGAATACGAGCATGGTAGGCGCTGCTGGTCGGCAGAACGTCAAGGGTAAGTCCTGCGGTTTTGTGATGGCTGACGAGGCTGACGAGATTCAGAGCATGGTCGACTACGATTTGGTGCAGGAGCTGATGTATCGTATGTCGACGTATCCGGGCGCTACGCTCTGGTTGTCATCGACGCCTGTTGACGAAAGCGAAGTGATGGAACCGCTTTATATGCGAGGCTCACAAGGGTATTGGACAGTGCCTTGTTTGGAGTGTGGTGAATATACAGAGCTGGACGTACAGCAAATGGAATGGGAGACTGATGTATGTCAGGACTGCAACGGCAAAGGGTGCAAAGCGTGCGTCCGCGGCGGTGTGATCAGGGCTGACTCGATCTTCCACCCATGCCCTCACTGTGATCACCGGATTCGCGAAGCGGATCGGTATGCAATGAACCTGCGCGGCAAATGGCGGCATCGTCACGAAGGCCGGGAAATCCGGTCGTATTGGTTGCCTCAGTGGTATAGCAACTTCGTGTCCTGGCTGTCGATTTGCGAAAAGGCGCGCGCATGCAAGAACAACCGCAGGCAATTGAAGGATTTCGTCAACAACGTCCGTGCGCGCGGCTGGAAAATGCAGGATATCCAGATCGGACAACAAGAGGACGTCGTGCGCGGACTGCGATCTAGGAACAGCGGCGCACATGACGAATGTGCGGGTATCTACATCTCTGTCGACTGCCAGCGGGCCAAGGTGGATCACTACTACGTCACAGTTTGGAGCGAGGAAATGGACACTGGCAGGCTGCGCAACCTGCATCACGAGATGACAGAGCGCTGGCAGCGCATACTTGAGCTCTGGGAGACAGATTGGGGTGAGCTGGCGGATCTGATGATCGTAGACGAGGGAGATGGCAGCCGCACGAAGAACATCCGCGCCCTAATCGACGCGATGGACGATCCTCAGGGTGTCTACACATGGAAAGGAAGCGGCAATGTCCAACGACGTTTTCAGGCGAACACAGAGTATCCGCAGCGCGGGATAGTGGCGCGTGAGAGCATCTATCGCAGCGACGCCTATTTTCGTCTGTACGAGATCGATTCAGCCGATCCTGACGGCGTTGAGATCCCGTGGGAGGCTGACGAGGCGTTTATCCGGTCTCTGGCGTGCGTAAAGCGCAAGGTTGGGGGCGCGCGGACGTCGTTTGAGAGTGACAAGAAGATTGATCACTACTTCGACTGCTACAAGATGGCTTGTTTTCTTTCTGAGTTTTTCGCTGAAAAACGGACGAAAACGGAAGAAATAGAGGACGAAACGGAGTCATTGGCGGCAAAAAACGAGCGTCTTCATGCGATGGGGTAACCATTTTCCTTTTTTGGGAAATGGAGATAGCGCATGGCAGACCAATCTATTCCGACAGCGTCGGAACTTCTCGATGATGTAAAGCGCGCGATTCAGGGCGTGCTGGTGAGTGGGCAGGAATACAGCAACGCACTGGGTCGCATGGTGAAGCGGGCAGACCTTGCAAAGCTCCGTGAGCTACGCGACGAACTGAAGGCAGAACTCCGGCTCGAAAACGGCGACGACGGTATTCGCATAGCCGGCTTCCGGGAGGTGTGAGATGGCAAAACGCATGAGTACTCTGGAGAAACAGCTTCAACGCGCAAACCTTGAGCGAGATATTGAGACCGCACGGTTGGAGGCAACGCAAGCTTCGCATTTTCGAGCACAATGGGAAGCGATCGACCCGAGCAAGGATCACAGACGCAAACAGCCTGCGCCAGCTCGTGACACGCAGGAACGTCAACTGCTCTACGGTCGCAATCGTCTTAAAGCGTGCGAGTTCGCCCGGCAAATGCTGCGGAGCGCGCCTATTGCTGCTGCGATCGTCGAAAATCTCGTCGCCAACATCGTCGGTACTGGCCCCAAGCTTCAATTTATGTTCGATGACAACGGCGCAAAGGCTGATTATCAGGCGTATTGGAACGAATGGACGCGCAATTGCGACCGCTCTGGTCGCTTCGACTGGTACGACATGTGTGCGTTGGTTGTCGCAGAAAAACTCACAACCGGCGAAATCCTGCCCTGGTGGGACCGTGTAGAGGCCAAAATCGCCCTTTTTGAGGCAGAAAACATCAAGAAAGTGGCAGACTGGGAAGAACAATCGACGTGGAATAAGGAATACACGCAGTTTGACGGGTTAAAGCTGGACGCGATGAACCGAATCGTCGAGTTTGCGGTTGCACAGATCGGCGCAGAGACAGAGGTGCGATTCGAAGACGTCACGATCCTTGACGCTGCCGATTGTCAATTTTCCAGGCTTCTGACGCGTTACAGCGACGTCCGCGGCAATCCTCCGCTCCTGAAGATTGCTCCTTTCTTGGATGACGTCCGTCAGCTGCTTTTGCTCGAGCTACAATCCGCAAAAGCGGCGGCGGCCCATGCAGTAGCGATCAAAAAGAAATCAGGGCCCCCTACTGGATCTGGGCGTGTGAAAGGATCGGCGACGGCTACGTCCAGCTCTGTAGGTTCATATCCTCAGTTGGAACAGATCTACGGCGCACGGATGGCGTACCTTGGGCTTGACGAGGAACTCGACATCCTCGGCAATGACCGACCGTCGCCTAATATCGCCAGCTTTACTGAGTTTGTGACGCTGCTTGCTGGATCTGCAATTGGCCTGCCGATTTCACACACGCTGCTGAAAACGTCGACGTCGTATTCTGCTGCCCGGAACGAGGGCAATCAGGCGGAGATCACCTATCAGCGTTGGCAGCAACGAGAAGAGCGCGGATTTTACTCGTGGTCTGCTGAGCATGCGATACAACATGGCATCGACACCGGCGCGTTGAGTGAATATCCAAACTGGAAGCAGGCGCTCAAATGGAAGCATCAGCGGCGTATGGACATTGACCCAATGAAGGCGGCACGGGCGCGTCAGGTCGACCTCGATACGTATTACAGCAACCTCGCGGATTGGCATGACAACTGGGAAGCGCGAATTGAGCAACGCGAGCGCGAGAAAGAACTGATCGGTGACCAGAACCCTGTGTCAAATGAATAACTAACGCAGCAACGGAGTAGACGATGGACCTTTTTCACTCGGCAAACATGCGCATGCATTGTGCGAAAACTGACCCAAAATCGCTCAATATCGACATTACAGGAGCCATCGGCGATTCATTTTGGGGCGAGGGCGTTGCGGCTTCGGACGTGCGCGATGCGGTCCAGGGCGCTGGCGACGTTGACCAGATCAATCTCTACATCAACTCCGGCGGTGGCAAGGTCATCGAAGGAAACGCGATGTTCAACATACTGCTGAAACACCCGGCAAGGGTCGTCGCTGACGTCGATTTTGCTGCGTCCATTGCCACAATCGTAGCGTGTGCCGCCGATGAAATTCGCATGGCCGAGAATGGCTTCTTCATGATACACAACCCATGGTCTAATGCGATTGGCGACGCAGACGATTTTGAGCGCGAGGCAAGCACGCTTCGCAAGATCAAAGACAAGATGCTCAAGGCCTACATGCGAAAGTCTGATCTGACTGAGGCAGAGCTGGACAAAGCGATGAACGAAGAGACGTGGTATACTGCGGAAGAAGCGAAGGAAGCGGGTTTTGTGAGCGAGATCACGCACGAAAGCAAGGCTGCTGCATGCTGGCGCGGCGGCGTGCAGGCATTCAAGAACGCACCGGCTGCGCTCCTTGCCGCGGTCGAAGACAAAGACGAAGACGAAGACAACGAGGAAAAATCCGATGCACCGGCAGAGCCTGAAGTCGAGGATGAGAGCGCTGCAGAAGCTGAACCCCCATCGGATGACAGCGAAACCGACAGCGACAGCGACAGCGACAGCGACAGCGACAGCGACAGCGACAGCGACAGCGACAGCGACAGCGACAGCGACAGCGACAGCGACAGCGACAGCGACAGCGACAGCGAAACCGAAGAGGCCGACGAAGACATCATAGGTGCATTGGCGACCCTCGGCGACTTTGCAGAGGATTCGCAATCCATCCGCGACGCGATCATGGGCAGGACGGATGCGGCTTACGACGAAGGCCTTGCGGTGGGCATGAAGATTGCCGGCCGTGCAGAAGCTGAACGTGACGCTGCCATTCTGGCCAAGGACACCGCCGAAGCGCGCGCTGCAGCCGCGGATCATGGTCTTGCTGAAACGACGGCAGCGCTAAAGATCGCCGAAGAATCGCTTGCGCAGAAGACTCGTTTGCTGCAACAGGCAACTACGACTGTGCGTCAGTTGTCGAAAGGTTTGCGCCTTGCTCCTCAAGACGACGCAGATGCAGTACCATCCTCATGGGAAGAGGCGATTGACGCGGAAATGTCCGCGGGCGTCGCTTATGATGAGGCGATGGTGAAGGTAAGGCGACGTTACCCGCAGTTGCACAAGGATTTCATCTCCCGAGCTAACAAATAACAAGGAAACAGAGCATGGAAAAAAGGCCAGATCTCGCAGCATTGGAGGTAAACCCGCCCGAGGGTTACCTATTCGACAAAATTTTCCCAGCGTTCCGCGTTGGTACGCCTGCTGGAAAATTCTACTATCACGACATTCAGTCCGATGTGACAGCGCAAACGGACCGCACTGCAGGCAATGCCCCTACGACGGTGATCATAGGCGAAGCGAACGTCGACTACGATGCCGGTGAAGCCATTTATCGGGCGCGTGCGCCTTATGAGAAATTGAAGGTTCTTCGCGGTCGCGAGAACGCGGAAAAGATCTGCGCAAAGATCACTAAGCGGTCAGTCATGAAGTCCAAAGAGGCAGACTGTGTCGCGGAGGTCTTCGGCGCAACAGAAAACAGCCCCATCGTCGGTACTGACGGTTCCTTCCTCACTGACATCGAAACTGCCAAGAATGCGGTGAAGCGTGCGGAAGGTCTGGGCCTGTATCTTGTCGGCGGCAGTGATGCAATCAACTTCATCTTGAACATTGCAGAAGTTACAAATGCAATGCTCCGCGCGACCGGCGGAATCCTGCCCGCGCAAGTGTACGCGCCTTCGACCCTCGCCAGCATCTTGATGATCGACGGCGTTTGGGTTGGCGACCGTGCCATGTGGGGACAAAGCGGTGCGAACGATTATCGTCGGACTGCGGCGTTGATCGTCGCGCCTCGTCCCGAAGAGGAAGCGGTATTCACAGAGGCACAGCTCGGTCGGTCTCTGGTCTACTACGACAACGAAGACGAGCTCGAAATTGAATCGAGCGACAACGACGAGAGCCGCGGCGTTGACGTCGATGCGATTTCGCAATACGACATCCAGGTTCTGAATCCTGAAGCAATTCAGGTTCTGCAGAATCTGGACGGCGAAGTAGGCTACTGGCCCACCACGACCACGACGACCACGACTTAATAGAAAAGCGCCGAGGGGTTTCGGCCCCTCGGCGCTTTTTTATACGGACACACGGGAATGACAGTTTTAGCTTCTGCATATTGCGCAACCTACGGCAGACCGCCATCGCTATTAGGCGAGGCGGTCGCGTCGTTTCTACAGCAGGACTACGCTAACAAAGAGCTGATCGTTCTCAACGATCTGCCTGAGCAGACTATCCACATCGACGCGCCTGGGGTACGCGTGATCAACGCGTACCCCAGGTATTCGACCCTTGGCGAAAAGTTCCGCGCAGCGGTTGACGCGTGTCGCGGGCAGGTTCTGTTTCCCTGGGAGGACGACGACATCTATTTCCCCTGGCGCATGTCGTACAGCATCGAGCACATGACAGAAGCTGGGATCTACCACACTGGCAAGGCGTGGTGGCTTCGCGGCCCGTTCGACCCGGTGATGTGCGCGAATATTCACCATTGCAATCTCGCGATGACTGCAGGTCGTTATCACGAGTGCGGCGGGTATGAATCCGAGGACGTGCCAGACCTCGACAGGCGTCTGTTCAAGCGCCTTGACGTGCAATCGCAGAGCGGCGACATTCCAGACAAGGACGTACACTACATCTACCGCTGGGGCACGACTGACAGCTATCATGGCTCTGGTTGGGGCGGCGACATAGACGACGCCTGTGCGCGTGCTGGTGACTACGTACAGGCGAAAATCAAGCAAGGGCTGATCCCAACAGGTGACGTCCATATCGTTCCGAGATGGACGCGCGACTGGGTGGCGTTCGTCCGCGAACACGGGGTATTCAAATGAGTCACGTCAATCACAGATATAAGCACGCATTTGTGCACGTGCCCAAATGCGCCGGGACGGCCATGGAGCGTTGTAGCTGGGTAGGTGGGCAGGGACACCTGCAATTGTCAGAGCTGGACTACCCTGAGAACTACGTGACGTGGGGATTCGTCCGCAACCCCTACGACCGGATTTTGAGCGCGTACAGCGGGTTCACACGACTGCATCCAAAGGTTGACATGGGTATTCGCGCGGGCAGTTTCGAAAGCTTTGTACTTACCCTTCCTGAGACGTATACCGAAATGCTGCACACGCGTCCGATGGTCGATTTCCTTGACGGTGTCCTCGATTTCATTGGACGCTACGAGAACCTGAATGAAGACTGGCTACTGATTCAGGACCGCCTCGGAATTGAGCCAGTCAGGTCTTTGACTCCGCTCAACGTATCACCGCATGGCGCTTGGCGCCGCGAGTATACGCCTCGTATGATCCGCATTATTAACCAGCTTTACTACGAAGACTTCGAACGGTACAACTACAAAATGGAGCCTAGTCATGGCGCATAGAGAGCAAATCGAATTCGTCAAGAGCGTGAAAAACCAGTTCCCCCAACACTTCCAAAATGCAAAAGTGCTCGAAGTGGGCAGCAGGATCGTCTGCGGCACGTGTCGAGGGCTGTTCGACGACTGCAACTACACAGGAATCGACATGGAACCAGGCCCTGGCGTCCAGATCGTTGTGCATGCTGCTGACTACCAGACCGAGTCGCTGTATGACACTGTGATCTGTTGCGAGGCGCTGGAGCATGACAAACGTTGGAAAGAGACGTTAGCGTCTCTGGTCAAGTTGACTCGACCCGGCGGGCTGCTGATCATCACTGCAGCCGGTCCGGATCGTGTGCGGCACAACGACGAAAACGGCTATTACGGCAACATTTCCCAGACAGATCTGAAGCGCAACCTGAAGGAACGCGAGCTGTTCAGCGATCACGTGATCAGGTACGACCGCGGCAAACTCGACATCCAGATGTACGCAGTTAAGCGCGAGACGCCGGTAGCGCCGGAACCAAAGCCAAAAGCCAAGGCTCCAGCCAAGCCGCGCAAGACTGCGAAGTCGACCGGGAGAGGACGCAAGAAATGATTTCTGTCGTTATCCCGTGTTGCAACGAGGAATACTGCGAATACACCGTACGCTCGGTTTTGGGCAATACCTCTGGCCGGGTCGAGGTGATCGTAGTAGACGACAATTGCAAAATGACGCACGCATTCCCCGAGGGCGTGGTGCATCTGCGCACGCCAGGCCCTTATCATGGCGTCGACGTAGCGCGTCACATGGGTATCATGCACGCACGTCATGAAATCGTCGTGATCATGGACGCGCACATGTCCGTTCAGCCTGATTGGGATGGCGAGCTTCTAAAGCATTTCCGTCCAAAAACGGACGTGGCCTGTGTGTCGTGCAGGCATGACCCTGATCATTGGCAGGAGCCTACAGAGTGGGGCTATTGCGGCGCGTATATGGTCCCTACGATGTCCGACTCGGGCTACTACGGAAACTCGATCCTACAGCCTAAATGGGCGTCCTCTGCAGGGCCTAAAATACAGGCCGGTGAGCGCGCAGACGTGCCTTGTGTGCTGGGGGCGTTCTACGTGTTTACGCGAGCCAATTACTGCAAGATGGGCTCGCCTTGGCAGTACCTGCGTATTTGGGGCTGGTCAGAGCAAGCGTTGTCGCTCGCTGCGTGGGCGGTCGGTCTCGATACTGTGTGCCTGCCAGTGAAGACTGGGCACATGTACCGCCGCCTCGGCCCTCGGAATTTCGTGATCCCCGCGTGGTCGACGATCTACAACCAGCATCTCTTGGCGGAATCACTGCCCATGTCGGATCGTTTTCGGAGTGACCTGATCGCTCATTTAGGTAAAGATCGCGATTGTCGCAGATATGCTTCAGGAGATTACGCCATGGCCGACCTGCACCGCAAAGAAGAGCTTCCCAGCCCGCTGAAAAAATCTCTGGCAAACGGTCGACTGATTGACGAGTACTTCGAACACTGGAAAGACTTTCGATGAACCAAGCTGACGTCGAAAAGAGAGAGTTCCTTTACGAGCTGGAATGTGAAGGCGTCTCTGTCACTGTGAGCAGTGTGTCCTATACTGCGCTCCGCGGGAACATGCGCAGGGCGCTGGAACGTCAACAGAAGGACTATATCAACAACTACCGTCTGTCGTTTGCGTTCTTTGCGGACACCGTCGCGCCCGCCGTCAACGCCAAAATTACCTACGATGGCGTTGTGTATCGTGTGCTCGATATCGATACTGATGAGCACAGCGTGATTCACATTTGCCATTGCGGGAGTGAATATGCCTGATTCTGTGTCAATCCAAGCAGCTTGGGCAGAGTGGAATCGTTCGCTCGATTTACTTGCAGAGCAAACGGACGGCTCGATGGAAGATCTGGTCAAAGAGCGCGGCGCTAAGCTGGTGAAAAATCTCGCCTACAAGACGCCTTACAAGTCTGGCCGCGGCAAAGGCGGTTGGCTTCCTGCTGTGAAGGGGTTGGGCGCTCGTGTATACGTTGGTCGGCGTCCAAACGCCAATGGCGACTATCGCGAGAATTTCACACCGGCGGAAAAGCGCATCGACCTGATCAACTCTTGGAAGCATCTGTATATGCAAAATTACGGGTTCACCTCGGTCGTACGCGGCAAGACGATCACGGTCACGAAACACAAGGGCTGGTTTGCCGCCGCGATCGAAGACAACGCACAGTACAACATGAAACACTTTTACCGCGGCATGCGTAAGCGCCGCTCCACGTGGGTGCTATGAGCGCAGCACAACAGATTGAAAAGAACATTTTGGCGGATTTGAAGGCTTACCTGCAGACGCATTTGGCGAACCCAGTCGTTGTCAACAAGGCGCTACGGTCTGACGTGTATCCTTGCATCTTTCTGAGCATTGCGATGCTGCAAGAACGGATGGTCCGATCAGGGATATACGACGCGTCGATAGTTGTCACGCCTGCGACATATGTTGCAGATGATGCGGACGGCGATGTCTTAGACCAGCTTGTCGGCGACGTGCGCGAACATCTGCAGATTGACGACCTCCACGACCAGTTGACAGCTGTATCGAGCTACAACAGCTATTTGCATGACTGGGTCATGGATTCAACCAACCCTTTCGACGACGCGTCGACGCGGTACTACGAAATCCCTGTCATAATCACATTACGACCATCACAATAACGAGGACACACACATGAGCGAGCAAGTACTTGGAACGAACGCTGCCGGTGCACAGATGGGCTTTTCGGCTGATCTCGGCTGGGGCTATATCGAGAACCTTGAGGCCCGTCGCACTGCGGAGGTCGAAGAAGTAAAGGACCACACTGGCGCGGTCCAACTGGTTGGTATCGAAGACACGAAAGTCGAAGAAGTGACTTTCGACTACGTCACGTATCAACGGACGTCTGACTTTGCATCTGACGAAGCTGTAGCCGCGTTCGGCGGCGGCGCTCAGATCTCGATTCCTGAGATCACGAAGGGCATTTACGTCACAGGCATCACCAAGCGGTTTGCGACGTCGACGATGGTCCGGATCTCGTGTGAAGGCAAAATGTACGATAACATTTCGACCACGACTACGACTACGACATGATCGGCGTCATTTTCATTTGCATGTGTCTCGTCTCCTGTGCTCAGGGTTCTCGGCTCAAATATCGAGTTGTTGAACAGCCTGAGCACAGGACGACTACTGTCGACCTTCGAGGTCCGGCACATGCAAGTGAGCTGACACGTCTGGAGCTCGCCGCGGACGGAGCGGTAAGAACCTCCTTGGCAAGCGCTAAGGATGAGGACCAGACGTTGAAAACAACAACAACTTGGTCGCTGGGATTTGCCGGGCTTTTGACGTTTGCGGCACTCGTCGCGTTCGTCGCTCGGCGTTGGTTTCCTTGTGTTCCGAGTCAATTAGGAATGGGGTTGGGAGGTGCGGCTGCGTTATTTTACGTCGGCCCTACACTCCTCGATCGATATGCGGGATATGCGATGATTGCCATCGCAGTATGGGGCATATGGACGGCATGGGCCTGGAAGCACAACACTAGGTTGAAAAAGGCAAATCCAGAAGATGAGAACAAAGACACATGAAATAGAAACAGATCACGAATCACCCTGTATGAGCTTATCAGGATTCAGAAAACTGTCAATTGCGATACTGACGCTGCAGGGCGGGTTCGTCGTAATTTCGCTGATGCTTTGCGTCAGCACGATGAACCGTGTTTCTGTCGTCGCTGAGAAACAGGTGCAGATTGCAGAGCGCCAGCGCGTACTCGAGAAGAAGGCGGACATTGCGTTACAGGACGCGTCCAAGGCGTTGACTATTTCAGGCAAATCCGAGGCGGACATTGCGTGGATACGCGAAGGCTTTACCGAAATGAAGGCAATGCTGCGCGAAACAATGAACGAGCGAAGATTGAAACAATGAACGAGCGAAGATTGAAACCATGAGCATACCTGACGCGATTGCGTTCACAATCAACATCGACGACGAAAAACGCGGGGTTGTCAACACGAACGGCGATCTGATACGCGAGAACCCTGTGCTGACGTTGTATCAGGGCGATTCATCGTTCCAAGTGACGATCACACAGGGGAGCGGTACGCCTGACCTGTCTGGAGTCACGCTGAAGCTTGCGCTGTCTTCATTCGACCAAATCGACGGCCCGGCGCTCGTTGCAGAATCGTCTGAGGTCAGCGTCGCCAGCAATGTGGCGACGTTCACGATGGCAACCAATACCGAGGCGATGGCGACATGGTTGGCAAATAAGCGCAGCAAGTCAGGCATTTTGGAAGTGATTGACGTCACCACAGGACAAGTCGTTCTGGCGCAAGCGCTGGTAGAGATCGCGCGAAAGTTTTACACGACGACCACGACCACGACCACGACCACGACCACCACGACTACGTAGATTTACCCGTGTTGGCCTTGCCCCCAAGGGGGCAGGGCTTTTATAAAGGAGAGAGGCATGAATATATCTGAACGAATGATCCTGAAACAGAGCGTACGCGCGAGCGTGAGCGCATCGTCTGATCTGGCCGCTGCGTTGGGCGCAGACATTGACGCCGCTGCGGTCGCGGTCGTGATCAACAACACGACCAGCACGGCGTTGCACGTTAATCCTCAAGGCACTGCGTCTGCGTCCAACGGAGCCATTGCCAGCCAGTCCATCACGATCTTCGGTCACAAGCAGACGCTCGACAAGGTGGAAATCTACGCCCCGTCAAGCATCTCTGTGGACCTGTTTGTGTACGCGTCAAAGGCGTAATGATCTCGCAGCATATCAACTCTCGACGAAGGCTATTTAGCAAGACCAGCGGTCGTGCATGGCTGCCGTCTGACCTTACTTTGCAGGGCTGGTGGCCTTCGGATGAGACAGGTTTGCTCACCCCTGCAACTGGCAACGTAAGCCAGTTCGATGACAAGTCTGAAAATGGCTACAACTTGACGCAATCGACATCCGCAAATCGGCCAGAATCCGGGAATCGTCAGGTCAACAATCTGAATGTCGTAGATTTTGACGGTTCGGAATACATGGAATCGACTACCTTCCAGATGCCGCCAAGCGGCAACGTGATCGTTGCTCACATGGTAGTCATAGATTCTGCGAGTGGCCTTTTGGAGTCAATCAACAGTTGGCAAGCGGGCGAAGATTACCAAATACAAGCGTCTGAAAGTGACCCCACAACTCAATGGCTCGGGCGGCTGAATACGACCATGGGGTCAACGTTTAACCTCACAAATGGTCCATTTAACGGACTCACTCTGGTTGTAATTCGGTTCGACTGGACCGGCAACATGATGTACGTCAGAGTGAACGGCGTGAATGAAGGTAGCGGTGCATATAACGACCAGATTTCAACAAACGGTAGCTACTTTAGTATGATGTCAAATCGGAACCAGTCAGCACGAATTAACGGGGCAAGTTGTGAGTTGATTGTTGCGGATAGCAATTTGCTGGCAGACGTACAAAAACTCGAAGGATACGTTGTGCACAAGTGGGATAATGGTGGACTACTGCCAGTCGACCATCCTTATAAAGCAGGACCACCTACAATATGATCACGAAAGAGATCAACAAACCAATGAGTCTAATTGCCCGCCAGTCAGTAAGTGTGGCGGAGTGGCCTGACATCGAGTCGTTTGCGTATTCGGGGAAGAGCCTTAACATTAGCGGACAGGAAGGTAAGCCGCGCGGTTTGGCAATCAATCCCGACGAAGACGTGTTTTTGGTGACGGGTGATGTAGGGAAGGACGTCAACGAATACTCGCTGTCGACCCCGGGCGATGTCAGTTCTGGCAGCTATATAACGAACTTCAGCGTCAATCCTCCTATTACTGTTGTTGATGGGCTGTCAGCGCAACCATCTGGAGAACGCTTTTATGTGACAGCAGATAATGGCGACAGGATCTATCAATACACCAGCGCATGGGATCTGAGCGCAGCCGCCTCGGATAATGCCTCGCTGTACGTTGGCAGCGAGGCAAGCGCCCCCACGAACACGTGGTGGAAGACGGATGGCACAAAGATATATGTGGTTGACGAGAACAACTTCATTTATCAGTATCACCTTTCCAGCGCGTGGGATTTAGACTCTGGTTTATACAGCAACAAATCGCTCAATGTTGGTGCTGTTGAAACAAATCCGAACGGGCTCGCGATCTCCCCGACGGGCAAGCGACTTTGGGTCATCGGCAATAGCAACGACACTATGTTCCAGTTCACGCTTGGCACAGCATGGGACATCGACACAGCGACCTACGACAACAAGAGCTTTTCGTGTGCTGCGCAGGGGACCGCAATACGATGCTTGACCGTCAATTCTGACGGGACCAAGTTCTGGATCGCTGACAATCAAAACGACCGAGTTTACCAATACGAATCATCATAGAATCATCATAGGAGGATGAATCATGTCTACATATGCACAGCAAATCGCCATCACACAGAATACCGAGTTCCTCAACATGGCAAAGGTCGCAATCGTAGCGGCATCCGTGGCTGTGTTGGAAGAAGACCCTGTCAACGACGTAACGCCGCCTGCCGGTTTTGAGCCTGACGGCGTTGAGGCAACGCGCAAAAAAGAATGGCACGTTCGTCGAAGTAATCGGGCTGCAGGAATCCTGCAAAACCCAGGGCATTATGTCGAGGCCTACGCATTGGCTATTGCCAACAACATGGGCGCATACGTTGAAAGCGGCAATTTGAAGTATGGCGCAGGGTCCGACTTGACAGACAGCGATATTCAATTTACGACAAACGCCCTGTTCAATGGATTATCAGGCGGTCATACATACACGCCCGCATAACAAGCAACTAAATCACCAAATCCATGCACACGACGAACACGAATTACGCAGCATTTTGTATAGCGCGCGGCTGCTGGCTGCAGACGTGGACGGCGGATGGAACTCGCTACACATGGCGGAACAATTCAGGTCTACGCAGTACAAGAACGTCAACGCTACCAAATTTGTGCAAGCGCGCAACACGTTGCTTGCCATCGTCAAATCCCAAAATCCACACGGAGAATGAACATGCAAGTACCCAAAGAGATCATTGAACAGGCTGGCGGCAACGAGAAACGGATTGCTGAGTTGCTCGGCGCAGCGCCAGAAGACCAGGGGCCGATCGCAGCAGATGAACTCGATTTTGTGTTGGCAGATGACCTATTTTGTCGCGGGATACGACTTTCGAGACTGGCGACGCGTCCCATCACGATGGGCGTGCTGGTCGGGCTCGAGAAACTTGATTTGCCAGAGGAAGACGTTTTGCCTGCGCTGCTGTATTTGATCACAGAGCAGGATCTAGGCGAACTGCAACGTGCAATGAAAAGCGGAGCGGTCTTAGAGCGCGGGCAGATGCTGATGTACGAGATGACTGTGTCAGATTCGAAGTTGCTCATGTCCTACGCCAATCGCGTGTTTCAGGTGCTCGCTCAATCCGGGGGCGATGACGCCAGCCCTTTCGGCCACGCGTTGAAGCCCACATCGCCTACTTCGACGGACTCGCCAGCGCCTACAAATGGACAGCAGACTACATTTATTGGCAGCTCGCCTACACAACTGGAGTAAAGCTGATGGACGCAATCGCTGTAAGAACGTCGTTTGAGCCTGAAAAGGTCACGACCTACTACGACGCTATGGCGATGGACGAAAGCGACACAGGCACGCGCCTACGGGCGTTACAGACAATTGAAAGCGAGGGTTACGACGTCGATAACATGATGCAGGCAATCGTCGCATACAGGAGGCAACAACATGGCTGAGAATCTACGCGCACAGCTACGTCTCGATACGCGCAACTTCACAATGGCGCTGCGGTCGACGCGCCGGGGGCTACGGACGTTCTCTCGCGACATGTCTGCAGGTCTTCAGAATACCACCCAACTGCTGACGCGCATGGCGTCTGCAGCCGCGGCGGTCGGCGCAGCGTTGGGGACTTTGGCGATCAAGGAAGCTTTTGGCGAAGAGACGACAATTGTCAGGCTGAAGACGCTCCTTGGAGGGCTCAAAGAGGCTAGGGAACGGTTTGCGCAGCTGAAAGAATTTGCGGCGACCACCCCATTTCAATTGGACGAACTGGTCGAAACAAATCGACTATTGCAGACGTTTGGCGGCGAAACGCTCGGCAGCGTTGACGCGTTGCGCGTGATCGGCGACACGGCGGCAGGGACCGGCGAAAGCATGAAGAACGTCGGCTACTGGGTAGGTCGGTTCTACGCGGCGCTCAAATCAGGCGCGCCTATTATCGATACAGTGAACTCGCTCCAGCGAATGGGTGTGTTGACGCCTGAGACAGTGAAACAACTTCGTTCCATGACTGACTCAACCCGCGACGCGAAGCTTGCCCTGTCGTTGCTCAATGAGGATCTGGGGCGATTTGGCGGCGGCATGTCTGACCTGAGCCAGACCGGCGCGGGGCTGATGTCTACAGCCCTCGACAACATGAAGTTTGCGCTGGCTGAGTTTGGCAAGGGCCTGATGGATGTGAGCAAGGGGGGGCTGCACGAATTGATTCGCACGATACAGCAACTGCGCGATGGAGGCACGTTCGAGAGATGGGGGATGCGCGTTGGCGAGATTGTGCAGGCGGTCAAGATGTCGCTCAAGGCGTTGGCTGAGGCGTGGCGGAACTTGACAGTCAACCAGAAGAGCCAAATCAAAACCATGTTGGCTGTTGCAGCTGCGTTGGTCGTAGGCTTCAAAACGGGGCTTGTACAGCCAATGATCAAAATGGCGGTCACGGTAGCCGCGGCGATGGCGAAGATGGCCTTTTCAGTCATCGGCGTCAAAGGCGCGATCGTTGGTCTGACGGCGGCTTTAGGGTTTGTCGCGGGCTATGAACTTGGAAAGACGATGGAAGCGAAATGGAACCTGTCAGGCATCCTGATGAAGGTTGTCAATTTCGTCAAGGGCGTATATGATCTCTGGGTCGGCCTCTTTTCGAATTTGGGCGCTGCAGCTATACTCGCTGGAGAGAATATTTGGAAGGGTTTGCGCGGTGGTCAGACGTCGTTTATAGCGGACATGAAGGCGGTCTTCGATCAGTTCAACGACGAAGCCGAGTCCATCGCGGCAGGGATCAAAGTTTCAAACAAAGAAATGGACAGCGTCGCGGATGCGCCTGACCACCGCGCCTTTGGCGAGATCCTCAGCGAAAACATTGCGCAGGACGCAATGAAGGTCCAGAAAGCGCTGCAGGGCGCTATGTCAAAGGGCTTCGACATGGCTGGCGGCGGATCACTGCAAAAGCTGCTCGATGGGATTAAGACGAACCTCACAACGGATATGCCAGACATCCCGGCGCTGACAAAAGGCGCAGAGACTTCTGGCAAAATCAAAGGCGACTTTGAAGCGATTGCGAACCAGTTTACTGGCATCTTTCGAGGCATGACGTTTACTGTGCCAACAGTCGACGAACGCATGCAACAGCAGGCAGGCGCCAACCGCGGCGGCCTGGTGGAAGACAACACGCGCCAAATGGTGAAAGAACAGCAGAAAACGAACACACTTATGGAACGTGCAATGGAGCAGCCGCGCGGCGCGCTGATCTGGGCATCTTAGCGGAGAAACATCATGTCTACGCAGGTCATTGGCGATACAACAGGAAACATTGAGTCGACGGTAGTATCAGCGACACGCCAACGAGGCGCTTGGGCAGAGGTGCAGATTCGTCTGTTCAGCGGCAAGAGCGACTGGTATGATGACGTACCTGCATCGGAATCAACGTTACCCACATCGCCTGTGAACTGGCAGACTGTTTTTGGAACATACCTCAAGCTTGCATCTGTCAAGTCGAGCCAAAGGCTGGACGGCATTTGGCAGTTGGATTGCACATACAAGGCGCCGTCCAGCGATTGGGCGACAACTGGCGATACAGCAAAGGCGTCGTCGGTCACGCTTCGCGAGCTTCCAGTAACGGAAAAAGAGAAGGCGGACCTTGCTGCTGGCAAAAACGTGCGCACGAAGCTGGGCGCACAAGTTAGATACAGCGAAACGGTCATAGACGCGTCGTTTACGTGGTCACAGGCGAATATTATTGGTCAATGTGGAAAGATAGCGTCGCCTGGCTCTCTGCCAGGCGCGACGCCCAACGCATGGCTGCAGATCGAAAAGACAGTGAACAAATCTGCCGACGGCGTCACGAAAATTAAACAAGGCTGGCAATATGACGAAAACAAATGGGACACAAACCTGTATTCGTAGCGCCAGCGCTAAGCTGGTGAAGGGCGCTAGCCTGTGCAACGAGTGCAAGCGGATAACACCAACGGTACGCATTGATTCGCAGGGTGTGTTTGATACTGATCAGCCGCGGCTGTGCTGTGCGAAATGCGCAGCAACAAAGAGGATATTGACATGAAACTTGTGCGCCAGACGCCGAACGCTGACGATACTGATTTCACGCGCGGAATGAAAGAATGGGCGAACCAGATCATTGACGCAATTGAAGAGGTTAGCGAGCAGGCGTTACGCGCAGAGACGCGAGGGCACGCAGAGCCTGAAGAGTTTAGTCGTGCGCATCCCTTCAGAATCTGGCACGACAGGCACGTCGACGAAGGGTCTGGCACTATTTTCGTGGGCAAGGACAGGGCTGAATCTTGGTATCGCCATGAGGACACGATCACGGTCTACAATACTGACACGTGCGAATCCATGTCGATCTCGCGCACAGCAGCAGAGTCTGCTGCGGAAGTGACAAACGGCTGGATATGGTATCAGATCAGCGGCGAGGATGGCGCTTGGGCGGCTAGTTTGAAAGTCACCGCGGCTTACCCCACCTATCCGTTCGTGCTGGTCGGCAGGCTTGCGGATGGCGATTACGAACAGTACCTGTACACCAATCCTATCGTGGTCGTGAGCGCGTGCATTCCTACCCCTACCCCTACGCCTACCCCTACGCCGAGCCCTACCCCTACGCCGAGCCCTACCCCTACGCCTACGCCCGGCCCGACCACGACGACCACAACAACAACCGGCGGCGGCGGCGGCACGACCACGACGACCACAACAACAACCGGCGGCGGCGGGCCAACGCCTACACCCACCCCTTCGCCTGTGCCTGAATACGCGTGTTTCTTCAAATGGGTCGGACAGTACTACTGCGAGACCGAGGAGGGCGTAATTACGTCTGGCCCGGTTTGGTGGGGCTGTCAAAACGTGGAAGACTACTCAGAACTGATCACGCTGAACGCATGGTCAGAGTGCACATACGACGCTGAATCGGATACGTGTCGCATGGTGTACTGGGCATACCACACGTCTTGCGAGGGCGACGACGATTGCATATCTGTCCCTCCCAATCCTCCGGCGCCAACTGTTGACGATGCGTGCTGTCCTACACCTACGCCCACACCTACGCCTTGCGTTGACTGTTACGACCTGCCAAACACGTTTACCGCCTCGCTGAGTCAGGCGGTAACTGTTACTGGGTGTTCTGGCACGACAGGCTTTGGAGGATCGTACACATTAACCAGGACGCCAGGAACATGTTCCTGGCTAGGGTTTGGTGGAAAAGTAGAGTTGGTTTGGAATTCAGGCCCGGGTAGATGGTATTGCTATCTGTATCCAGTTGTGGGCGAAGACTGTCATCATTCTGTGCAAGGGTCGCAAAGTGACCAGTGCGATCCAACAGGTACATACAACTTGTCAGGCCCCTACGCAAGCTGCTCTCCTTGTTCGATCAGCATAAGCGGAACAGTGGTAACAATATCATGAAATGGATAGAACAGTGGTAACAATATCATGAAATGGATAGACTCAGATAGTTGCAAGTTGCGAGTTCATTGTGAGGCATGTCGTCACCGGCAGAAGTTTCGTGATTCAGTTCGCGAAGCTTTTGACGTGCCGCCCAATTTTGATGCGAGGTGCGCACGGGAAGAGGGAGGAGAGTTCCCCCCGGTGAGAACACAGGCGGTGCTCGCAACAAAGGCGATGGCGCGCGTGGTGGGGGCTGCGCTGACAGGAGAGCCGATCAAGGTGAATGGCACTGAGCTGAAACGAAGGAAGGACATCTGCGAAGCATGCGAGTTTTACAGGAAAAAGCGTTGCCTCAAGTGCGGGTGTAGGCTAGAGGCCAAGCGCCGCTTGGCTACAGAGAAGTGCCCCACGGGGAAATGGGCAATTGGGATATCAATCGTGATCCCAGCCCGCGCCGAAAAGGAGCAATTGCAGCTTACAATTGACTCTGCACGTGCCGCTGGCGCTGACGAGATCATAGTTGTAGACGATGGCGAGAACGATCCTTTCAGCGGCGCTGATATCGTGATCCGCGAAGGCAAAGGGCGCGGTCCTGCTGCGTGTCGGAATGCAGGTCTGCATGCGGCAACGAAGGATGTGATTATCTTCAGCGACTCGCACGTGCGCTTCCCCGCGGACAGCTTCGCTTCATGGGCTGTCCAGCTCATGTTTAGTGATTGCGTTGAGAGCGCAGCGGTTCAGTCGCTCGGCGGCTCGCGCAACTGGACCGGATTCGGAGGGCGTTTGACGCCAATTAAGGCAGGGTATGACGCCAAGGTCGCAATGAAGGCTGCAGAGTCCTGCACGGCGCTCTATGGCTCTGTCTACGCCGCATCGCGCAAAACGTGGGACGCGGTCGGCGGCTGGCCTCGAACCTTGGGCTGGGGCTACAACGAACAGGCGTTGTCGCTTGCGTGTCTGTTTGCAGGCGTCAAAATGCGCGCGTATCCGGAGCTTGTCACGCATCACATGTTCAAGAAGCGTTTTAACTACAGCGTCTCGAATAAGAAAAGCCGCGCGAACCGGGTGCTGGTCCATTGGTATTTCTTCGAGGATTTTTGGGAGAGGTGGGCTCCAATTTTCCAGCAGAATCTTCGTGACGGCTGGCGCGTTGCTGAACCATACCTGCAGAAACCGGATTTTATCGCGGAACGCGCCAAGTTCCAAGCGTTAAAAAAACAGACGGACGCAGAGGTGTACGCAGTGATCGACGGGAACGCAACGCCCTTCATACACGCTGATCGTCGCAAAGACTCGCCTGTCGATATTAATCGAGTCGCGTTGTTCACTCCGCACGCGCCGGGGCGCGAGTGGGCGTTAAAAGGGTACACTGATGCGGTGATGCAGGCAGGGCATACGATCAATCGTCTCGTGATGATGCTCGACTCTAGACGCGATGATGTGCGCGCCGCATGGCCAAAGGCGCACTTTCTGACACATGCGCCTTTGGCAGCGCGTACAGCAAAGGCGATGGCGTCTCACATGTCCTCGCTGTGGAATACAGCGATCGACAGCGGCCTGACTGACGATGTGCGTTGGGTGTGGAGTCTGGAGGACGACGTCGTGCCCCCGGCCGGAACGCTGAAGCGCCTGCTTGGCATTGCTCAGGCTCACCCAGGCATCGGTATCGTCAGTACGCCATTGCGCGCGCGAACGCGCAGCGGGAAGCCGGGTCACCTTATGATTTATCGTCGAAAAAGCAACGATCCTTTTGTGATCGACAGGCAATTCAGATATAAGCACACAACTGGGGTGCATGACGTAGGTAGCGTGCACGTAGGCTGCACATTGATCCGTGCCGACCTGTTAAAGGGGTTCCGGTTCACCGCAACGCCGAATGACGGAAAAGGCGGCTTCGGGCACGAATGGTCACTGATGAAGCATTGCGCGATGAGGGGCCTGCGTATCGTTGTCGACTTCGGGCTAGACGTACAGCACGTAAGCGTCAATCACACAGTGTCAGGACTAGCCTGATAATACTGTAGTCTGCCCACGCAGGGACCGCCGTGTACGCTGTGAGGAATAGCCAATGCCGAAGCTCCAGCTCGTGTCCGCAGCGAATAATTGCAAGTATGTATAGCGCTGTCATACCATCCCAGACGCAAGATCCCGTGTGTCCTGTCACCTGGACAGTAGCAAAAAAGCGCAAAAAAGCGCGAAAAGGGGTTGAAGTATGCGTAGGAAGGTGATATAATAATAGTATGAAAGAAACAACCCACACAGGAGACCAGACCATGAAAGAGACCACCCACACAGAGACCACCCACACAGGAGACCAGACAATGAAAGAGACCTTGACTAGCAACGACTACAACATTATGCGAGACGTCCGCGACAAATGGATTGATCGCGCACTGCTCAACACTCAACCTCTCAACAAAGATGTAGCACAGCAATTCGTCAATTACATGTACAGTCTCATTGGAAGAGAGGCCCCGGTGCTAGTCTGCGTTGACTCGCCGCTAGCTGCACAGGTCGCTGCTAACCTGCTGAGTGATCAGGTCAGTGATAAGGTCAGGGTCAGGTCTAAGGTCAGGCGTCAGCTCAGGGATCAGCTCAGGGATCAGGTCAGTGATCAGGTCAGTGGTCCGGTCAGTGGTCCGGTCAGTGGTCCGGTCAGGTCAGTGATCATGGATCAGGTCTGGTCTCAGATCATGGATCAGGTCAGTGAGGTCTGGTGTCAGGTCAGTGAGCAGGTCAGTGATCAGGTCAGGGAGGTCAGTGATAAGGTCTGGTCTCAGGTTAGTGATCAGGTCAGGCGTCAGGTCAGTGAGCTCGGGCTTCAGGTCAGTGATCAGGTCAGGCGTCAGCATTATGAGACAGAAGGAAGAGGACTTTCGCGTGGCGCGGCCTGGCTAGCGTGTTACGATGCGTTTGAAGAGATGGGTATTGATGTGACAGATGCGTATCGAGAATATCGCGATATGGTATACGACTCAAACGTTTGGGATCTGATCTGCCTTGATGGGGTGGCTATTGTTTACCCGCCGCCATCGAGCATACATCGTGACGCTAGTGATCAGGAGGCGGCGGCGGCGGCGTGGGCTGATGGATATTGCCAGTACTGGCTGGAAGGAGTTGCGCTTGAAGAGCCAGAGTGGCGAAAAATCATCAGTGAGAAATATACGCTCGACGTTCTTGCGCGCGAAGACATAGACATGTCTGAAGCATAGGCATAACCAATGCGAACCCCAATCGTCACCTGGACAGTAGCAAAAAAGCGCAAAAAAGCGCGAAAAGGGGTTGAAGTATGCGTGGGAAGGTGGTATAATAATGGTATGAAAGAAACAACCCACACAGGAGACCAGACCATGAAAGAAACAACCCACACAGAGACCACCCACACAGGAGACCAGACCATGAAAGAGACCTTGACTAGCAACACTCGACCAATCAACAAAGATCTAGCACAGCAATTCGTCCGGTTCTGGTACGGGCTGACCTATACAAAGCAAGGTCAGAAGTACTTGCGATGCGGTTGGCCAAGACCTCGATATGGGAAGGTGGTATAATAATAGTATGAAAGAAACAACCCAAACCAACGCCAAGACACGAAAGGAGAACACAATGAGAATCATTCTTTGCGCAGGAAAAGAGGGACGTGCAGTCCTGGTTGGCGACGTCGAAGAAGCCCCAGTCGCAGGTCAAGCAGTGACGATGGCAAACGCCAGAATGGTGCTGGAGTGGTCAGCTGCGTGCGGAGGGCTGTTGGGCCTTGCGGCGCATGGCCCCAAACCAGGCACGAGGATCACTGCGCGTGCGGAGCTGGTCTACGAGACCGTGTGGCAGGAATGGGTGAAGATCTCAGAAGCGACAGCTCAGGAGTTTGAAAAATGGCCAGAATGCTAGCAGGCTTTGGCTGCGGCTACGGCTACGGCGACGGCTACGGCTGCGGCTACGGCTCCGGCTACGGCTTAGGCTCCGGCTACGGATACGGCTACGGCTACGGCTACCGCAGCGGCTCCGGCTACGGCTACCGCAGCGGCTCCGGCTACGGCTACCGCAGCGGCTCCGGCTACGGCTACGGCTACGGCTCCGGTTCCGGTTCCGGTTCCGGCTTCGGCTTTGGCTACGGCTGCGGCTTTGGCGCCGGCTTCGGCTTCGGCTTTGGCTACGGCTGCGGCTACGGCTTTGGCTCCAAAGCCGGCTCCGGCTGCGGCGACGGCTCCGGCTACGGCGATCTAAAGTGTGAAGGCCAACAACTAAAGGAACAGAAATGAAGACAGAAATGAAGACAGTAAAGATAACGGACAGCGCGTACAATGCGCTTCGCGCCGCGGCTGCGAAAAATGGGCAGAAGCTGCATTTCGTAGCTTCTCAGGCGATCCAGGCGCATTGTTTGCCAGCAGACGTAACGGAGGTGCAAAATGAAAGAGCAAAGGACAGTCATGTTGAGACCGATCCGGATCGCAAAGCCGGTCTGGATGCCGGTCACGCGACGCCAAGCGTCTAAGGAATGCGGCGACTGGTCGATGACCGCCGCTGATTTCCTCCGACGTCGGCGAAAATAACGTACGCCAAGGAGGCTACGGCCGGGCCCGGTCTCCTGTCTTCCATCCCTTCCTTCGGGCCCGGCTCTTTTCAAACAACACGGAGATACGAAATGGAACTAATCATGGACATCGCAACAGGAATTGTCTTGATCGTGGTCGTTCTCGCGTTCATCGCGTGCATCGCCGCGGCGTTTTGCCGAGGTCACGAATCGTGCACGCTACCGCCGCCCGATCCGGCGAAGATGTGCGAGCTGTGCGGCTCGGCGGCGCAGATCAAACTGTGGGACACGCACGAAGTCTGCGTTCGTTGCGCGTACACGGTCGACGCGATGATCGACGCACACGCAACGTACGAGTTCAAAAAGGCGCAGGCACAGCGCAAAGCTGCGCAGAACGTCAATGCAGGGCCCGCGATCCGCCGAGACCGGCTGTTCGGACGCGCGATGCGAAGCTTTCCGTGGCATCAAGGAGGGTGTCAGAAATGAGCAAGAAACTCGCACCCCGGCTTTCCGAACAACTGTCACTCCCCCTGGACAACAGCTCCGCCGTGATCGACGGGCAGTACCGCTACCTGCTCACGCGTGTGTGGGATGAGCGCAAGCCAGGTGTGACGTTTGTAATGCTGAACCCGAGCACTGCGGACGCGACCGAGGATGACCCAACGTTGCGCCGGTGCATCCATTTCGCGTCTGCGTTCGGTTACGGCCGGCTCAATGTGGTGAACCTGTTCGCCTATCGCGCAACTGACCCTCGAGAGCTATTTGCTGCGGAACGTGACGGTGTCGATATCGTGGGGCCGGAGTGCAGCCGCTATTTCACGTTGCTGGACGATGTGATCTGTGCGTGGGGCGCTCAGCCGGGGAGCGTGGTAGAGCGCCGTGTTCGCGAGGTCAAAGGGCTGCTGCTCGCGGCCCCTTGCCGGGTGTTTTGCTTAGGCTGCACGAAGGACGGTCACCCCCGCCACCCGCTCTATCTGTCGAACAATACGCCATTTCGTCGTTTCGAGTGGGATCAAGCCGAAGAGAAACAGCGTGGGCTCCAAGGCGAATACCAGCCAAACAAGAAACACTGTTCAGCCTGCCCTGTCTGTGGTGGAAAACCAGACGATTACAGGTACGAACCAGACCACGAACAGCAAGCCCACGGCTACCCGTCAGAATTCCAATTATGTTCCGTCTGTTCCGCCCCATTGCTTATGAGGAACGAGGAATCTGAGTCAGGTGCCTTCTGCGAAAACATTGGAGAGTTTTTTCGCCAGTTGAATGATGAAGTCGACCCTTATGACCATCCTTACAAGTGTCGCGTCTGCCTCTTGGCCCTGGACGCGGACAACGACGACAACATCTGCGAAGATTGCCTTCGCGTGATGCGAGGCGATCGGTGATCTTCGACCTATCCAAGGAGTTCGACGCAAGAAAGGCGAGAGAGCGCCTACAGCGCCTGATAGAAGCCAAGGCGGTTGTAGACTTGTCCCAGAAGCGCAAGCGGCGGAGCACCCGCGCGAACTCGTACTATTGGGCGATCCTGACATTTTTTGGCATCCACTCGGGATACACGCCTCAAGAGATTCATACTGTGTGCAAGCGCGCTTATGGGCTGACCTACACAAAGAACGGCCAGAAGTTCTTGCGATCGACGAAAGACTTGGATTCGAAGGAAATGGCCAGCTACATCGAATGGATACGCAACACAGCTGCGAAGCAGGGCGTCTGCCTTGCGTCTGCTGAGGAATATCAAGAGGGCGGTTGGGTCGAGATCGACCGCTTCAACAAGCAAAACAAGCAATACACAGGAGACTAACAGATGAGCGAAGAAGAAGCACACATTCCGCCGGCACAGAACGATGTCGCGCAGGTCTATGCGGCGATCAACAACGTTTCTGCAGATCTGGCAGAAAAGGGAATAGGCAAGACTGAACGAAACAAACATCAAGGGTTTGACTTTCGCGGGATCGACGCGGTGCATTGCGCCCTGGGGCCGATTTTGCCGCAGCACGGGTTGGTGATCGTGCCGCGTGTCTCGAATCGAGTGCAAGAGGAGCGCAAGACGTCCAGCGGCTGGATCATGTACAAGGTGACCGTTGACGTCGAGTATACGTTCGTGTCGAGCCGCGATGGATCAACGTGCAAAGCTCAATTCATTGGCGAGGCAATGGATACTGCAGACAAGGCAACCAACAAAGCAATGTCAGCAGCATATAAATACATGGCAATCCAGACGTTTTGCATTCCGACGGATGGTCAAGAAGACGCGGACGCACATTCGCCAGAGCCAGCACAGCAAGCACCACAGCCAGCACAGCAAGCACCACCGCCCGCCGCGGAAGTGTCGAACGTGGATAAGGAGAAAGTCGAGCAACTGAAAGCGAAGCA
>JAAUYD010092805.1_pt1 | contig 26101 bp, 17 predicted proteins | sample 7278101 | NCBI WGS metagenome assembly JAAUYD01 (sample SAMN14350128, study PRJNA611818) | marine sediment metagenome | isolation source: surface marine sediment (0.6m) | place: French Polynesia: Moorea | collected 2018-08
AATATCGCTTTTATCTGTGGGTTCGGGACGAGACTCAATACCGAATATTCCTCTAGCAGCGATGTTAACATTACCACCTCTGCCAGTGAAAGCGTTTGCTGTAATGTCGCTATCTTCGTTGGGTATGGCGACTATGAAGGGTGAATCTATATCAATATTACCGCCATCTCCCCCAGCTTGGGCAGTTCCTGCGGTAGTGGTGATTTGACTACCATTGCGCAATAGTAACAGTTCTCCTAGTTGTAGGGTAATATTACCGCCATTACCAGAACTAGTTTCTGTGGAAATCTTTCCTTGGTTGTCTATAAACATGAAAGGAGTATTGACGTTGATGTTACCTGCGTTTGTGGCTTCTGGACTGCTTGAGTTAGCAAATAAACCACTTTTGGGGATGCTAAAACGGGAATCAAAACCAGAGATGGTAATTTTCTCTGTAGCATTGACAGTGATGTTACCCGCTGCACCTGTGTTTTCGGCTCTGGTAGAAATTATTCCACTATCTGTTAGCTCTAATTCCTTAACATTAATATTGACATCTCCTGCTTGAGCAACACTGAAAGAACGAGCGCTTATCCCTCCTCCCTCGGATACTTTTAAAAGTCCCGTCTGAATATCTATGTTTCCCCCTTCACCAGTAGCATCAGGTACAAAGTCGAAATTACCCAAACCAGTTCCAGAAATTAGCCGACTGACTTGAGGTTCTATGTTACCGTCACTACCATCTTTAACAGGTGCTATTCCCGAAATAATCACTGATTCGGTAGTATCAATGCGAATGTCTCCAGCTTTACCAGCCCCACTAGTAAATGTAAGCAATCCAGCCCCACCTGTTACGGACAAAGAGCGGGCTTGAATATCAATATCACCAGCGTTTCCACTGACTTCAATCTCAGAAGTATTTTCATCAGGAAAAAGCAATACTGATGTTACTGAAGTATTAGCTACGCTTTCTCCATCAAAGGAAACTAGGTCATCAGCACGGATAATAATATTACCAGCATCTGCGGTATCCCCTTTACCTGTAGTTAAGGTAGTTAATTCAGCACCATTGGTAAGGAATAATGAGCCAGTGGTAATTTGAATATCACCTGCTTTACCTTTACCTTGTTCTACTAATCCAAACTGTGGATTTCTGAATCCAACACCGCTAAATGCACCACTAGCTATTTTTACTCCTTGTTCGTTGTTCTCGAAGCCATCAAAAGTTACTGTATTCCCGGCTGTAATATCGACATTTCCTGCATTTCCATCCCCAAAAGTACCGGATGTCAGAACTGAACCACCACTGACGGAGACAGAATCTGTAGCATTCACATGGATATTTCCAGCACTTCCATTACCCCGAGTATTAGTGGATATATTTGAACCATTAGTTGAAACTAGGGAATTAGTTGTAATTTTAATATCACCAGCATTACCATCCACTCGTGCTGACAAACCTTCCCCAGATTCAGTTAGAGGTGCAGTGGTAATATCTCCTTCATCGAGAAATACAGTGTCACGGGCAGTAATTTTTACATCACCTCCATCTCCAATCCCTTGAGTCGTAGTGGACAGTTCAGCACCATTGGTGACAAACAGCGAGCCAGTTGTGATTTCAATGTCGCCGCTTTTTACCCCTTCTGTACCTTGAGAAACTGCTGTAAATACTGTACTATTGATACGCCAAGCACTAGTTTCCCTAAAACCATCAAAAGAAACAGCGTCACTTGCAATAATTGTCACCTTACCTGCATTCCCAATTCCCAAGTTACCAGCCAAAAGTCGAGAACCATTATTCACAAATAGGGAACCAGTAGTTATATTGATTTCACCGCTATTTCCTTGAGCTTGTGAGCCTACACCGCTAGAGATACTGCTACTATCAAGGAAAATATCGCGAGCGTTAATTGTTACATTACCTGCATCTCCTGTTCCAAAAGAACCAGTAAGGAATGCAGCTCCATTAGTCATGGAGAGAGAGTCAGTGGTAATGCTAATGTCACCACCTTTTCCTTGAGCTTGTGAGTTTAAAGTAGTAGAAATACCGCTAGGTAAGCCATTATTAGCAACTCCATCAAAAGATACAGAATCGCGGGCGTTAATTGTTACATTACCTGCATTTCCTATTCCAAAAGAATCGGTGAATAATGCAGCTCCATTAGTAACAGATAGGGAATCTGCAATGATGTTAATTTCTCCACCATTCCCAATGCCAGAAGTGGTAACATCTAGGAAAGCTTGTTCACTTAATTCCACCGAACTTGCTTTAATGGTAATGTTTCCTGCATTACCTGTTGTTCCTGTGCTTGTGTTACTAAAAATTGCACTGGTGGATAATACTATGTCAAAGAATATATTAGAACCACTAATAGCGACATTATCCTGAACATCAATATTTACATTGCCAGCATTTCCACGTCCACCTGTTCTCACAGAAGCAACTAATTGAGCACCATCACGTAGTTCAAAAGAGCCAGCTTTAATATTGATTTCACCCCCATTACCTACCGCACCTTCTCTGACAATATTGAACATACCACCACTGAAAAAACTATCGGTGGTGCCTATAATAGAAACAGCATCCTTTGCTTGTATAAAAATGCTACCTGCATCTCCTTCTCCCAAGGTACTGACATTAATATTACTATTGATTGAATTGAATGATCCCGTAGTTATACTAACGTTACCAACTTTACCAAAAGCATTACTATTCAACACATTAGAAATAAAACTACCATCACTTAAAGTAGTATCACCTGTGGCATTAATAACAACATCTCCACCTTGACTATCTGGTGTACCTAAACCCCTATCTATCCCTGCCCTTAGTATACTTCTTCCTGTCAAATCTACATTCCGAGCATAAATCTTGATATCCCCACCATTATCACTGCGAACATTTACAATTGCTCTATCAAAATATACGTCTGCTCTTTCAACACCATCGGGTATACCTAAACTGATATTACTATCTGTAAAATTCAGCTCTACCTTACCGGGTGCAGACAACCCCGCTAACTCAATGTTTCCACCAAAAGCATTGATTCGACCACCATCAATGTTGACATCTCCCCCCACAAGCAGCAAACTTTTACCATCTGGTACTTTTAAACCTAATATAGGTAATCCATCATCTAATTCTGCTACTGCTCTTGATTTATTGATAATTCCCCCATTCGCTTGTACTTGATTGAAAAACAACGCAGAAGGATTGACGCGCAAATTACCAGGTGTTTTAGGATTCTTTGCACTAAACGTACCTTGTTCCCCAAAATCTACGCTGTCTGCTGTTGTCCCCACAAAGGAACCCCGCACATCCAACCGTGCATTCTCTCCAAATACAATTCCATTAGGATTAATTAAAAATAAATTTGGCTGGGAATTCCCAAAAGTACCCAAAATCCCCAAAATATTAGAAGGGTTATTTCCCGTCACCCGTGTCAAAATATTCTGTATTTGTGTATTGGGACTAAAAAAATACGCTCCTCTTCCCTGACTGACATTAAATTCTCGAAAGCTGTGAAACAAGTTAATTTCTCGTTGCGCTCCCCCAGTAATCACTTCTACAGATAATCCTTGATAATTGTTGATTACCTGAGAAGACTCTACACCCAAGGTGTTGTCAGGAATAATATTACTTTGCTGTGCCAAGGTTTTAGTAGTGAAGAGATTTACGTAAAACCCGCTCATAAATCCTATCAATCCCAAATGTAAACACTTGTTTAATCTGTATTTTTTTGTCATGGGGTGCGCTTTTATATTCCTTATTTAGAGAATCTAATGAAATTACCCATTTAGGCAAGAAGTAAATTAAATCTTGATGAATACTTCATAAAGCTGCTTTTTTTACACAATCAATCTACTCAATCTTAAACAATAAAACAATTGCAATACAGTTTTCTGCAATTGTAGATTCACATTTTTGCATCCTGAGGGTATGAATACTGCAATCCAATAAGCAGAAAAGGTGGATGTGTAACATGAATATCTAATTTAATGTATAAATCAGCGGCAACGGTAATATTACTGAACGCCAGTTAGTTACTTGATTTTCCGGTTAAGTAATTACAGAAATTAAAGTTTTTACAAGTTAATTCCAGGTTATATAAGGATGTGAAAACTATGATTATTGTTATGAAACCTAACTGTCCTCAACAGGAAATTGAATTATTATGCGCAAAACTTTACCGTTGGCATCTTATACCAGAAGTATCTATGGGTAAAGATAAAGTAGTAATTGGTTTGGTGGAAGATACAACGGAAATCGACCCCCGACAAATACAAAATTTGAGTCTTTTTATTGAGGAAGTCGTGGGGGTAAATAAGCCTTTCAAACGCGCTAGTCTTGAGTTTCGCAATGGAGAACCCAGGGATGTGCAAGTATCGACACCCTCGGGAACTGTCACTTTTGGTCAAAATCATCCTCTAGTGGTAATTGCTAGTCCTTGTTTTGTAAAAAGCGAACAGATGATTGTGGAAACTGCATTGCAAGTTAAAGCCGCAGGTGCTAGATTTCTCCGGGGAGGTGCTTACAAACCTAGAACATCACCCTATGCTTTCCAAGGACATGGAGAGAGTGCTTTGGAATGGTTAGCAACTGCTAAGTCGGTTTCTGGCTTGGGTATTATTACTGAAGTGATGGATACTGCGGAATTACCAATGATTGCATCAGTAGCAGATATATTGCAAATTGGTGCCCGCAATATGCAAAACTTTTCCTTGTTGAAAAAAGTCGGTGCTACAAATAAGCCTGTGTTGCTGAAACGGGCTTTATCAGCCACTATTGAAGAATGGTTGATGTCAGCAGAGTATATCTTAGCAGCGGGAAATCCCAATGTAATTCTCTGCGAACGGGAAATTAGGACTTTTGATATAAAATATACTCGCAATACTTTGGATATATCTGCAATTCCTGTGTTGCGTTCTTTGACTCATTTACCCATTGTCATCGATCTCAGCTATGGTACTGGTAAATTGGAATTGGTGACTCCCATGGCAATGGCTGCGATCGCAGCGGGTTGTGATTCTCTGATGGTGGAGGTTCACCCCAGTCCGCAAACAGCTTTATCAGATGGTTCTCAGTCGTTAACGCCTGGTTTTGCTCAATTTATGGGTAAAATGACTCTTTTCTGTCAATTCTTTGGTCGTTGGCAAGAACAGTATGATTATTGTGAGATGGGTATTTCTACGGGAAATGGACGAGTGGGGACACTCATCCCACAGTAATGCAAAAACCTCACCCCGTCCGACCGACTCCCCTCTCCTTACTATAGACACGTTCACGAAGTGTTCCCGAAGGGTAGTGGCTTCCCGTTCACCGCAGGTGTTCCCGAAGGGTAGGGTAGGAAAGGGGAAGGGGGTGAGGTTCAGTCCCCAGGTTCAGAAACCGGGTTTATTGAGAGTATTCACCCATCAAAACCCTAATCTTCACCGATAAACCCGGTTTCTCTTCTTAATTACAGTTCAAAAGTTTAATCAAGAATATGGATACAATTAGTTTAAGTAAAAACACTGTTTCTCAACCATCATTTCCCTTTTTGAATAGTTCGGAAGCTGCGGTAATTGTGGGCGATCGCCCTCTGACGATTGAGGAGGTAATTAGTGTAGCTCGTTATGGGGCACAGGTACGTTTAACTGATAAGATGGAGAAACTGGCAAATATCGCAGCTTCCTGCGATTTTATTGCCCGTGGGGTGGAATCTGGTGACCCGATTTATGGGGTAACGACGGGTTTTGGTGGGATGGCAAATGTGGTCATTTCTCCGGAATCTGCGACCTTGCTGCAAAATAATTTGATGTGGTATCACAAGGTCGGTGCGGGAAAAAGATTACCTCTGGCAGATGTCCGCGCTGCTATGTTGCTACGTGCTAATTCTCACATTGCTGGTGCATCGGGTATTCGTCTGGAATTGATCGAACGGATGCTGATATTCTTAAATGCTGGTGTGACACCCCATGTGTGCGAATTTGGCTCAATTGGTGCTAGTGGGGATTTAACTCCTTTAGCATATATTACTGGGGCACTAATTGGTTTAAGTTCTGACTACACTGTAGACTTTAATGGTGAAGAGATGGACGCACCCACAGCACTGGAAAAGCTGGGTTTACAGCCATTGCAATTACTTCCTAAGGAAGGGTTAGCGATGATGAATGGTACTTCTGTGATGACTGGGATTGCTGCTAATTGTGTCCAGGATACTAAAATTTTACTAGCTTTGAGTGTGGCTGTCCATGCTTTAGCAATCCAGGGTTTATCGGGTACTAATCAGTCGTTTCATCCCTATATTCACAAACTCAAACCCCATTCTGGACAGGTTTGGACTGGGGAGCAAATGTTAGAATTATTGACTGGTTCTAGTTTAATTCGTGATGAGTTGGATGGTTCCCACGACTATCGAGAGGAACATCCGATTCAGGATAGATATTCTTTGCGCTGTCTAGCACAGTATACTGGACCGATTGTAGATGGAATTGAGGAAGTTGCCAGACAGGTGGAGATAGAAATCAATTCTGTCACCGATAATCCCTTGATTGATGTGGAGAATCAAGCCAGTTACCATGGGGGCAATTTTCTGGGACAGTATATTGGTGTGGGTATGGATCGACTCCGCTATTATATAGGACTGTTAGCAAAGCATTTAGACGTACAAATTGCCTATTTAGTTGCTCCGGAGTTTAATAATGGATTATCCCCTTCCCTGGTGGGAAATCAGCAGCGTAGCGTCAATATGGGCTTAAAGGGGTTGCAAATTACTGGTAATTCTATTATGCCCCTGTTAACCTTCTATGGAAATTCCATCGCTGATAGATATCCTACCCATGCGGAACAATACAATCAGAATATTAATAGTCAGGGGTTTGCTTCGGCAAATTTAGCCAGGACTAGCATTGAGATTTTTCAACAATATATGGCTGTGGCTTTGATATTTGCAGTGCAAGCGGTGGATTTGCGTACCTATGCAGTAGTGGGACATTATGATGCCCGTGCCACTTTGTCCCCAGCAACGCAAGATTTATACATGGCGGTGCGGAATGTAGTAGGACGACCACCAAGTCAAGACCGTCCCTATGTATGGAATGACAACGAACAAGCTTTAGATTCACATATTAGTAAAATTGCGGATGATATTGCTTATGGCGGACAAATTGTGACTGCAATTACTCGCATCTTATCTAACTTGAAAGAGATAGGGAATGGGGAATAGGGAATAGGGAATAGGGAATAGGGAATAGGGAATAGGGAATAGGGAACAGGGAATGTAGTGAGTTACATTCAAAAATCAAATAGTAATCCTATAACTCCAAACTCCAAACTCCAAACTCCAAACTCCAAACTCCAAACTCCAAACTCCAAACTCCAAACTCCAAACTCCAAACTCCAAACTCCTCAACCATTACCCATTACCTAATCATGAATATAGCCGATCATATCGAGCGCGGTCATCGACTATTTCCCCACAAAGCCGCTATAATCTACGAAGATAAATCTTATACCTACAAGCACCTCGACCTATTAGCTAATCGTACTGCCAATGCACTGCGGGGATTAGGAATTGCCCAAGGCGATCGCATAGCATTATTTCTGCCCAATATACCAGAATTTGCCATCGCCTATTTGGGGATTCTCAAGATTGGTGCGATCGCGGTTTCCCTGAATGTGATGCTGAAGTCTGGGGAGGTTAGTTATGTTCTCAATGATTGTACTGCTAAGGCAATTGTGACTACAGAATCAGGACGTTTACAGTTGGAAGAGGCTAATTTACCACACTTACAACATATCCTGATTGCTGGAGGTGCAGTCGATAACGATAACGACATAGATTTTGCAGCTTTGATTGACAATTGTTCTCCTTGTTTTCGTGCTGTAAAGATGCAATGGCAATCTCCTGCTAGTATTGTCTATACTTCTGGAACTACAGGCTTTCCCAAAGGTGCAACTCTTTCCCACGGTAATATTATTACTAACATTTTTGCACATAGTCGCTGTTGCAAAATGAATCATAATGATAGATTGCTGCTGTATGTCCCCCTGTTTCATTGCTTTGGTCAGAATGCGATTTTCAATGCTGGACTCAATGTTTGTGCAACTATCATTTTGCAACGGCGATTTGATTTAGAAGCAGTTTTAGAAAGCATTGGAAAACATCAAGTCACAATGTTTTTTGGAGTCCCGACTGTATTTATCCGCTTGCTAAATCAAGACACTTCTAAATATAACTTTAGTAGCCTACGATATTATTTTAGCGCTGCTGCTCCTATGCCCGTAGAAATTGCCCATATGTGGGAAGAAAAGTATCAAAAAGTAATTCATGAAGGATATGGTTTAACAGAAGCATCACCCTGCGCTAGTTATAACCACAATTTCCAATATAAGTTTGGTTCCATTGGAGTTCCCATTCAAAATGTACAAATGCAAATTGTTGATGCAAATGGTAATTCAGTATCACCAGGGGAATTAGGAGAAATCGTAATTAAAGGTCCCAATGTCATGATTGGTTATTGGAATCGTCCCCAAGAAACTCAAGCGGTAATTAAAAACGGTTGGTTACATAGTGGTGATATTGGTCGTATGGATGAAGAAGGTTTTTTCTACATTACTGACCGTTTAAAAGACATGATTAATGTATCTGGATTTAAAGTCTATCCCACAGAAGTTGAAAATGTAATTTACCAACATCATGCAGTTGCAGAAGTGGCTGTTTATGGAATTCCCGACCCGATTAAAGGGGAAATAGTTAAAGCCAATATTGTACGCAAAATTGGCAGTCAAATGAGCCAGTCAGAAATAACTAATTTCTGTTCTCAAAGAATGGCAAAATACAAAATTCCCCACCAAGTCCAATTTGTAAATTCCTTACCCAAAAATCCCACAGGAAAAGTAATGAAAAGATTTCTTTGCGAACACGATTCTGCCGTTAATTCTAATCTAAATATCCCTTTACTACAGGATGAGTATTTAATCTCTCAAAACACGTAGAGTTTTTTATCCCATAGCGTAACACACCATCCCATAGCACAGCCAAGATAAATATTTCTGACAATTTACAGCTACAAATTTCATTCCATTTACTTAACACACATCAAAAATTATGCACACAATGACACACTCAACTACATCTGTCCAACTTCAAAAACCAAAAACTGATGAACGGCTATTGTGGAATCTGCTATTTGCTGATACCGGATTAAAAGTACTTCTCCTTGCCCACGATATCAAACTATTCCCTTTTCTGGCTCAAAAAGCACGCAGCTTAAAAGAAATTTGTCATGGGCTGAAAATTTGTGAACGTCCAACAGAAGGTATTTTAGCAGTACTGGTTTCTCTAGAATTGGTAGAAGTAGAAAAAAATGTTTACTCACTTAGTTCCCTTGCAAGGAATTATCTCCTAGAAACTAGTCCTGCATATTTTGGTGCTTTATTGGAAATGATGATATTCCGTGACAGCAAACATATATCATCATTTGAAAACTTGAAAAAAGCATTATTTACTAATACTCCTCCCGGCAATCAATTGATGCAATCTCTGGCTCAAAATAATCAACTAATTCGTGCCCTTACCTTTGGTAATAATCTCAAACTCATACGTGGAGTTATCTCTAGTATGCATGGTCCCAGCATGGCAGCGGCATTAGTTTGGTCTGAACTAATTGATTTATCTACATATAAAATATTCCTGGATATTGGTGGTGGTTCCGGTGCCCATTCCATTGGTGCAGTTTCAAAATGGCAGAACTTACAAGCCATTCTCCTTGATTTGCCCCCAGTCTACAAAATAGCTGAGGAATTCATCGCCAAATATAGTTTACAACATCGCATAAAAACACAGGAATTTGATATGTGGAAAGATTCCTTTCCCACAGCCGATGTTCATTTTTATAGTGCCGTTTATCATGATTGGTCACCAGAAAAATGTCAATTTTTCACCCAAAAAAGCTTTGATAGTTTACCCCCAGGAGGGCGAATTATTCTCCACGAAATGCTCTTTAATGACGAGAAAACAGGACCTTTCCCAGTCGCCGCTCACCATATGAGTACATCTTTGAGTTTAGGAGGTCAGCAATATTCCGGTTATGAATTATCAATGATGTTGCAACAGGCTGGTTTTATAGACATTGAAATTAAACCTGCTTCCAGCTACTGGAGTATTATCACCGCTCGCAAACCGTAATTTTGCCTGTTGGTTAAAAACCGGATTTGTTGAAATTTACTAATGGTAAAAAATAAATGTTTTATTTAACAACCCGGTTTTTGAGATTCTTTTGTTCTGCAATTTTTGATGCAAATTAAACCTGTTACAAACATGAATACCAAATCCTATCCCACAACTACAAATTCATCCTCTGCATCTTCCATTTTCTCTCCTCCCGGAAACACAAAACCCACCCAATTAACATCAACTCAACTCACAGTTGGAGAAACTGTGGTCAAAATGTTAGAAGATATGGGAGTCAAGTCTGCATTCGGTGTTTCCGGTGGGGGAATTGGACCTCTTTGGGCAGCCCTCAACCGCAGTAATATTGACGTTCTGCACTTCCGTCACGAATCGGGAGCAGCCTTTGCAGCTTGTGAAGCCCATTTTGCTAGCGATCGCCCAGTGGTCGTATTCGTGACTACAGGTCCGGGTATCACTAATGCACTGACTGGATTACTAGCTGCCAGGGGAGAAGGGGCAAAGGTAATCCTCATATCTGCGACAACTGCCACGGGAAATCGTGGACGTTATGCCTGTCAAGAAACCAGCGCTCATACCATGCCCATATCCGGTTTATTTACCCCCGGACCCCTGTTTCACTATGCTACTATTGTGGAAACTGGGGACGAAATCCCGGAAATTTATCGTAGACTTGCCCAAGGATTATCCCAACCGGGTGGTTTTGTTGCTCACATCAGTATTCCTACCCCAATGCAAACTACACCCTGTACAGGGCAATATCAACCAGGATTTACCCGTGGAGAATTAGCCCCCAGTGAGGATACAATGGCTGAATGTGTGCGGTTGCTTTCCCAAGAACCCTTTGCCATTTGGGTTGGTTTTGGTGCTAGGGGTGCAGCAGCGGAAATTCGCCAATTGGCAGAAAGGACGGGTGCTGCGGTGATGTCCTCCCCCCGTGGTAAGGGCATTTTCCCCGAAAATCATCCCCAATTTATCGGAGTTACGGGGTTTAGCGGTCATACTTCTGTCCTCACATATATGCAGTCGCAACCACCCAAGCGCATCCTGGTTCTGGGAACTCGTTTAGGAGAACCGACTTCTTTCTGGAACCCCATAATGATACCTACTGGTGGTTTTATCCATGTAGATATTGACCCAGAAGTGCCAGGAGTTGCTTACCCATCTGCACCTACTTTCTCAATTCAATCGGACATCAAAGCTTTCCTCCATTCCCTACTAACATACTTTCCCCACCGTCCGCTAAATTCACCCACATTGCCCCAGAAAGAAGTACCAGAGATTTCTCTCTATACAGATGGTTTAGTCAGACCAGAAGTTTTGATGTTTGCAATTCAACAGGTAATGGTGGAAGGTAGCGATGCTGTCATCTTGGCAGAAGCAGGAAATTCCTTTGCCTGGGCAACTAATCAACTGTGCTTTAGCGAACCAGGACGCTACCGCATTAGTACCGGGGTGGGAGCAATGGGTCACGCCGTTACCGGAGTCGTGGGAGCAGCTTGGGAACGGAATGGAAAAGCCATTGCTATCGTCGGAGATGGGGCAATGCTGATGAATAACGAAGTTAGTACCGCTGTGCGCTTTAACATACCTGCAGTGTGGATTGTACTGAATGACGGACGATACAATATGTGTGCCCAAGGGATGAATTTACAAGGATTTACAGGGGTAGACACCGAGATACCTAATACCAATTTTGTCCAAGTGGCAAAGGGTATGGGTGCAGAGGGTATCCATGTGAGCAATGAATCAGAACTAGAAGCAGCCTTAACCAAAGCTCTAGCTGCTACAGTTCCCTTCGTCCTTGACATTCATATAGACCCCAACCAACCTGCCCCTATTGGGGGTAGAATTCGCAGCCTCATCCAACAAGGAGCAATTGAATCAAAAGGAGAATAATCATGAATTTACAACCAGTCGGCATTCGGGCGATCGCCCTCAATCTTCCTCGCACTATCCGCACCAATGACTATTATCGGGACAACTACCCCGATTTGGTAGCACAAGCGGAACAAAAAACCCTGGCTCGATTGTTTATCACAGATAATTCTACCATCGAGCGCAACACAGATATCTGGTCACAAGAAGTAGCCCCTTACATGTCTGACCCTTTTCGCGGTACAGTTGAGAGACGGGTAGTCAGTCCAGAAGAAACCTCCCTATCTCTGGAATATAAAGCAGCTATGGACGTGTTGCAAGCGGCACAATTAAAAGCCCAGGATATCGACTTAATGCTTGTCACCTCCTTATTTCCCGAACAAGTCACCCCAGGAAATGCAGCCCTGCTTGCTGGTAAATTAGGAATACAGGGAGCAGCTTGGAACATCGAGTCAACCTGTACATCTGCATTAGTGTCCTTGCAAACAGCCTGTTCCTTAGTCAGGACGGGAGAATATCGCAACGTCCTTGTGGTTGTTTCCACCACCTACTCCCGCTATACCGACGAACATGATACCCTCGCATTCCTATCGGGTGATGCTGCGGGAGCCTTTATCGTCGGGGAACTCAAACCCAATCAGGGAATTTTAGGCACCAAAATCGCCAATACGGCGGCAACTTGCGGTGCCTTTTACAACGAATTTACCACCGACGAACAAGGGAATATACGTATGTTTATCCGGGGTGGTAAAGGCGCTAGCAAGATGTTCCACGAGACAACAGTCAAATTTATTCGCCTTTGTTGTCATGGTGCGATCGCAGATGCCAATCTCAGTATAGACCAAATTAACTTTTTTGCTTTTAACACCCCCAGTGCTTGGTATTCCCGGGTTTGCACCCGTGCATTAGATATCGATCCACAGCGGACTATTAACCTCAATCCCCTCTATGCAAATATTGGTCCTTCCTTCCCCATAGCTAATCTTTACCACGCAGCCCAAGGGGGTAAAATCCGGGAAAACGATTTAGTTCTTGTTTATACTATGGGTTCCTCTTCCAATGCAGGTGCAAGCGTCATGCGTTGGGGTGATGTTGCGTTAGGGACTCCACCTGCTTCTCCACTGACTGTTTCTTTACAGGAACAGAAAATTCTCATTTCTAATTAATTACAACTAAAAACCGGGTTTTTCAAAAAAATAGGACTTTAATGATTGATGATTGTCAACTGAAAGAACAGAGAAGAAGGAAGAGGATTTGAGCGGTTTTATGTTTGTGTTGAAGCTTGGAGTGTTCTTAAACTCATAAAGTCGTAAACGACGAAGAACTTATATCCATGAGGAAGAAGGGAAAAAGGAAAATCGTCCTTATGCATAAGTGCCTCTTTCCACTCTACTCAAAGCCGCTACCGCATCTACCTTCCATATCCGTTCGCAGAAGCCTTCGGTCAATCAACCCGGTTTTTTTCCCATGCACAAGATAGAAAGAAATCAACTCCATTTATCGATAATTTTGTGAGGTTTGTATGAAATTTTGGCAAAAGATATCCGCTGTATTAGTAATTGTGATTGCGGTCTTTTTGATGCAAGGAATAATAAATATATCTCCCGCTGAAGCAGCTACATACAAATTCACTTTTAATGGTGAAGGAATCAATGGTCACATGATATATGATGCTGCTGCTAAGGGTAAAACTAAATCACCTTATATGACCCAGTATTATGGCGGAGGAAGGGATTATAAAATAGATTTGGGTGAAAAAGGATTGTTTCAAGGCACAGTTAGTAACGCCATAGTTTTTTTAGCTAGAAAAGAGGATAAGATACTAGCAAAAATTCGAGCACAACATGACAAGGTATATGGAAAAGATGAGGAACACAATGTTTTAGAACCAAAGGATTTGTTTCTCTTACAAGTACGTAGTTTTGAAAGACAACCAAAATCAAAGTATTCCTTAGTCAGCTATTTTAAATACCCCACAGAAACTTTTCATGGTTCGACAAAACTACCAACTACTGTCCCTAGCAACGCGGAAGTAGAAATCTTCCCGGAAGTAGAATTTCCGAGAACATTAGGTAAAGCTGTATTTACAGGAAGCGTACAAACAAAGATAGAAAAGATATCTGATTAAGCAAAATTAGAATCAACCGGGTTTTGATTGGCAAAGTATCACTTTCATATTTAGTTAACGAAAAACCCGGTTTTTGCACTTGCAAGAGGCAATCAAAAAATAATACATCTTTTGATTCAATACGTAGTTTATAGACCCTTATTTTACGTATTAATGATAAAAATGTATATTTATTGAAAGGCAATGTCTTTAGTCCTAACAGGTGCAAGATTTCAGATAACCGATAACCACTTCCAACAAACAAGAATAAGGAGAGAAAATCATGAGATTCTGGAGAAGATTAGTAATTGCATCTGTTTTAAGTCTGACAATCCTTTTCCTTCAAGGACTAACTAATAGTCATCCAGCCCATGCAGCCCTACATAAATTTAATTTTCATGGGGATAAAGTCAACGGCTATTTTATTTTTGATGACTCAATTCGTGGAGGTGCACCAATTCGTCCAGATATGTTGAGGGAATATGATAATTCGGTAGTAAAATATGCCGTTAATATTGAAGATAAAATCTCCGAACATGGTTCCCAAACTCCAAAAAGAAAAAACCATGATGAAGCTAGAACCATTGTCACTTTACTGCGTCCGGAATTAGTCAAAGCTTCTCCTAATCTTCCTAAAGATTCTCCCCAAGACGATGAATTTATTCTTTTTTTACCTAAAGTTGCTCGTCAATCAAAATATGCCCTATCAGTTCGTTTTCGATATCCTGCAAATACTTTTCAAAATTCCGTAGCTCAACCAAAAAATGTTCCCAATCAAGCATTAATGTCTGTTCATCCTTATTGGGATTTTCCCAGAACTATGGGTCCAGTTAAATTTGAAAAACCTGTTGAAACTGCAATCGAAGATATTTCTTAGCTTCACATCTGAGAGACAATTGATCAAGTAAATTTCAAGTATATAGGTGTAACGATAAACCGGGCTTCTCATCTAAGCAGAATAAATTTAGATACTTCATCCCCCAAAACCCGATTTCTTCGGTTTTAGGTTTACTTTACATGATATAAATTCATTCTTGGACATCAAAAAATGCAACATAAACTCAGGCAAATTGACCAACAACTAATTCAAATCTTAAGCCAAAGAATCGCAATATTAGCAGAATCAACTACTAATTTAGAAACAACATTACCTAATTACCAAACTGCTCTCAAACAAGCTGGAGTCCCTAATTTCATCTGGCAAAATATTGTAATTGGTTGTACCGCTGCTCTTGCTCATCAAAAATCATCATTAACACATATAAAACCACGACGAATTACTATAATTGGTGGTAAAGGTGCAATGGGGCGCTTTTTTGCACAACAATTATTTGCTGCTGGACATGATGTTAATATTTTGGATGCTGGTGATTGGGAGCAAGCAGAATATTTATTAAATCAAGTAGATTTAGTTCTAATTTGCGTTCCCATTCACTGCACTTTAGAAGTAATTAGTAAAGCTTCTAAATACCTCTCTCCAACCACAGCATTAGCTGATATTACTAGTATTAAATCTCCCATTCTCCAAGCCATGCTCTCACATCATAGTGGTGCTGTCATTAGCTTACATCCTATGTTTGGTCCTGGGGTTACATCTTTCTTATCCCAAAAAATTGTCCTATGTCCGGGACGGATGACAGAGCATTTCCAATGGTTTTTAGATTTGATAGAAACTCAAGGTGGAAAATTGGTTTTTTCTTCTCCTGAAGAACATGATGAAATGATGGTGATTGTGCAAGCAATCCGCCATTTTGCGACCTTAATCTTAGGTAATTTTTTATCAACAGAAGATGTCAAAATACACAGGAGTTTAGATTTTTCAACCCCCATTTACAGACAAGAAATTGCCATTATTAGCCGCTTAATTGTTCAGTCTGCACCGATGATTGCAGATATTATCTCAGGTACCGAAGAACGACGAGATGCAATTGCTAAATTTGCTAACACCAGTAACAAATTAGCAAACTTAGTTATAGAGGGGGATCGAAATTCCCTGATTTCGGAGTTACAAAGGGTGCAAAACTTTTTCAAAGAAGAAGTTACTGACAGTTTTCAGGAAAGCAATTATCTGATTAATGCACTAACTACATTGTTAACAGCTAATGAAGTCAAAGGGAAGGAAGAGAGAAAAAGAAAGAGGGTTTGAGCGGTTTTATGTTTGTGTTGAAGCTTGTACTCCTACCAAACTTTACCCGTCGTAAACGACGAGGTTTGAATCCAATTGAGTTGTTAGAAGATTTCTTCAATTTATTGGGCACAGAAACCATTATTCTTTGCATTTTATCAACTTCATTCATTGCTGAGCGAAAATAGTTGAGGTTCACGCTTCTAAACCAACTCGTTTTGCAATTATTAGTTGTGTATCAAGTTCTCTCAAGCTGCCTAAAGCTATTTGAAGAAAACTCACATACTCATTGTCCCTTCATTGTTCGTCCATAACCTGACGCGATGTTTGAACTAACTAACTATATTTTAGCACTCTTCCTTTTTTCTTCTTCCCTCTTCCTTCTTCCTTGAAGGTCGAAGACCTCCGGTCAAGCAAGGTAATTTTGCAAGCATAAATGAGACATCAATCCCACAAGAGAAAGTTGGTTTATTCATATCTTGCACCTGAGTCAGAAACCGGGTTTATTAACGAAGAATTATGACTTTAATACTTAATTATTCCCAAGAAACCCGGTTTCTCAATGGTCCTAGAGAATAGTGCAAGATATGACTTGATGTAATTGAAATGCCATCAACGCTAATTAATTCACTAGATTATTAACATAAGAAATTATGAAACAAAAAACAGATGTGTCCATTCAAGCACTCCAGCGAATTTTGATAATGTTGCAGAAATACCCAATCATGGTATTAGCTGCAATCGCAAGTTTGTTAATGCTAACGGTTGCAAATATCTTAACTCCTCAACTGATTCGCTGGGGAATTGATGGAGGTATTGCTAAAAATAACTTACGGGTGATTGTCAGTTGTGGAGGATTGATGGTTTTCCTAGCTTTGGTTCGGGGATTGTGCAATTTTGGACAAAGTTTTTTAGCAGAAACCGTATCTCAAGGTATTGCTTATAATCTCAGAAATACATTATTTATTCAAACCCAGCATCTAAACTTAAGTTACCACGAACGCACCCCCACATCCCAATTGCTGACTCGCATGAGTAACGATCTCGAACAAATTCGTGTTTTCATCGGTACAACTTTTCTGCAAATTTTTGGTGCTGTAATAGTCTTGTTCAGCAGTACAGTAATTTTAGTAGCAATGAATTGGAAATTAGCAATCATAGCATTGTTAATTATACCGATTTCATTAATTTTACTGGGAAAATTTTTCCAAACAAATGCTCCCCTATTTGCTAAAGTCCAGATGCAATTGGATGACTTAAACAGAGTGTTAGAGGAGAATTTACTTGGTACGCGCACAATCAAAGCCTTTGTGCGTGAACAAACAGAAATACAACGTTACACAGTTGCTAATCAAGAGTTTATTTCTACCAGTATCAAAACAATTTATGCACTGCGCAATACATTACCTGTGATTTTTTTGTTGAGCAACTTGCTTACAGTTGTCATTTTTGGATATGGAGGTCTAGAAGTAATTCATAATAAATTTTCAGTTGGAGAATTGATTGCATTTAATTCATATTTAGTATTTATTATTCAACCAATTCTTCAGACTAGTTTAGCCTTCTCCTCTGTTGCCCAAGCCGCAGCATCAGCCAGTAGACTTTATCAGGTAATAGATACAGATATTGAAATAAAAGAATCTGCAAATTCAATTATTTTAGATAGATGTAAAGGCGAAATTTCCTTTGAGAATGTTGATTTCTGCTACCCTGGAATGCAAGAAAATGCTCTTAATCACGTTTCATTTACAATCCAACCAGGGGAAACAGTTGCAATTTTAGGAATGACGGGAGCAGGTAAAAGTACAATTGCTAAATTGATACCACACTTGTACAAACCAACAAATGGAACAATCAAAATTGATAATTATGATATTCGTTCTTTAAATTTAAACAGTTTGCGTTCTCACATTGGCTTGATTTCTCAAAATGCAAATTTATTTTCTGGAACTATCCGTGAAAATATCGCTTATGGACTGCCAGATGCACCTCTATCCAAGGTAATTGAAGCAGCAAGATTTGCTCAAATTCACGATTTTATTATAAACCTACCTAATAGTTACGATACCGTCATTGGAGAACGGGGACTTGGTTTGTCAGGAGGACAGAAACAGAGAATTTCTATTGCCCGCGTCCTGTTAAATGACTACAAAATTTTGATTGTAGATGATAGTTTTTCTGCTGTTGATGCCAAGACAGGAGCATTAATTCAAAAATCCTTCGACTTCCTGAGCCAACAGCGTCAATCTACCATAATTTTTCTCAGTCAACGTATTAACAATACCCTCACTAAAAGAGCAGATAAAAATTTTATACTTGATGAAGGAAAATTAATTCAAGTAAGTTCCTAAACAAAATTAATTCCTAGTTAACCATATACAGTCTATCAACATTACTACATCAGAATTGTAGGTTGGGTAGAGCGATAGCGAAACCCAACATTTTCAGGACTTTGTTGGGTTTCGTCCCACCCCTGCGGGGAAGCAAGCTACAACCCAACCTACGGTATTTTTGGTTTTTAGGCTTAACTGTAGCTTGCATCACGCGCAGCAGTACGGTATTGAACCATATACAGTCTATCAACATTACTACATCAGTCTTTGCACAAAAAATTACCACTTATGAAAGAACTCCACAATCTTTTTGAATCTACCTCCAAGGCAAAAAAATCATTACCTATTATCCGTCGTTTTAGTCAATATTTCTATCCATACATCAAAGAAATTCCTGTGATTATAGGATTAATTATCATTAACGCCATCACCCAAGCAATAGCACCTTTTCTTACAGGTTGGTCAATAGATAATTTAATCATCAAAAGCAATTTATCCCGACTTGCCGGGATGCTATTTTTACTCGCCATAGTACATTTAATTGGTTTCTTCTCCAATCGCATTTTAATTGCTCGCGTTGGTATAATCATGCAGCGTATACTTACAAAATTACGCCAAGAAATTATAATCAAATTACAAACATTATCCCTGAGCTTTTTCGATAACAGTAAAGCAGGGGATTTAATGAGCCGCTTGCTGAGTGATATCAATACATTAAACCAGTTATTCAGCCCAATCTTACCACAAGTTATTGGTAGCTTTTTTGGCTTATTAGTCAGCGCAATCTTTATGCTATCCATTAACTTACAATTAGGTCTATTTACTAACCTCATGATACCCATCATGTTATTAGTAACTACACTTTTTGCCCGTTTAGCTAGAGCAAAATTTCGCATAACTCGACAAACAATTTCTCAACTTTCCAGCAAATTTGCAGAAGATATTCACAATATCCAGGAAGTACAAGCATTTAACCGCGTGCAACTTAATATTCAACAGTTCCGCAAACTCAACGCAGACAACCGAAATGCAAATATCCAAGCTACAGCAATTACCTCTGCTTTCTTACCAACAATCGACCTTCTGAATACACTTGCTCTTGCTATTGTATTAGCCTGTGGAGGTTTTCTCATATATACTAATAACATGACAGTAGGAGCAATTACCGCATTTTTATTTTACGTCCAGCAATTTTTTCAACCCATCCAAATTATCAGTCACTTCTATACCCAAGCACAATCTGCATTAGCTGGATTAGAAAGGATTTTTCTACTTTTAGATCAACCAGTCCAACTACAAGATGCCACAAATGCCACCACAATGCCAGCAATTCAGGGTAAAGTACAGTTTGAGGATGTCAGCTTTGAATATAAACCCGGTCAAAAAATTTTAAACAAAGTAACCTTTAATGCTCAACCAGGACAAGCGATCGCATTAGTCGGAGCAACAGGTGCAGGAAAAACCACCATAATTAGCTTGCTTTCCCGCTTCTATGATGTCACAAACGGTACAGTCAAAATTGATGACATCGATATCAGAAAAGTCACTCAAGCAAGTTTGCGTCGTCAAATTGGTATTGTCTCCCAAGACACCGTGATTTTTAGCTGTAGCGTTGCTGAAAATATTGCTTTTGGCAACCCCCAAGCAACCATAGCAGAAATTGAAGCAGCAGCAAAAATTGCCAATATTCATGACTTTATCTTGACCTTACCCCAAGGTTACAATACACAATTAGGAGAACATGGAGTCAATCTCAGCAAAGGACAGCAGCAATTAATCAGTATAGCCCGTGCAGTTCTGATCGATCCACGAATCTTGATTTTGGACGAAGCAACCAGTAACATCGACAGCCAAACCGAGAATTTAGTCCAACAAGCGATCGCGAATTTACTTCAAGGTCGGACTAGCTTTATTATCGCTCACCGTCTGACTACTGTTAGCAATGCAGACAAGGTATTAGTCATTCAGCAAGGACAAATTATTGAACAAGGAACCCATACAGAATTAATGAATCAAAGGGGAGTATATGCAAATCTCTATTCTTTGCAATTAGCCAACAATATTAAGACTGATTTGAACACAATATTGCTTTAAGATATGTCACTTTAAATATATAACAATATTGGTAGAGGTAATCATAAATTACCCCTACTAATTAAATTTAATCTGACGTTAGGTAATCAAAATATATCTGATATTACTTGTTAAGAACCCCAACTTATTAGAGAAATTGGGGTTATAATTTTTGACAAGTGATTCAGGGTTCAGTAGTCTGACAAAACTAACATTGACCGAAGGTCTTCGACCTTCAAGGAAGAAGAAAGAGGGAAGAAGGAAGAAGGTTTAAGCTACTCCCTTCCCGCTAGAATAATACCGAAAAAAAACCACTCCAGACGCAGAGAACACAGAGGAAAGAAATAAACAGAGATAGGTAATCTTACACCGGGAAGGGAGTAAGATATAATTATTTACTTCAAACATCAAACATCAAACTTCAAACATCAAACATCATGAGCCATAGAGAACAATTTATTTGGAAACGTGGAATAGAGTTATCCGTTCTTTGCTACCAACTAACTCAAGATTTTCCTAAATCTGAATTATATGGCTTAACCAGCCAAATTAGGCAAGCAGCAGTATTTGTACCATCAAACATTGCAGAAGGTCAAAGCGAAGGAAGAGGGAGAGACTGCGTTGTTCCAGCTTCTAATTTACATCAGCCTTAATGAATTAAGATACAATTAAACCATCTTGGACTCGAATAATTCGTTTTGTTTGAACAGCAATATCTTCTTCGTGAGTTACTATCACAATAGTAATTCCCTGTTGATTTAATTCTGATAGCAAATCCATTACTTCTTGGGATGTTTGACTATCTAATGCACCAGTAGGTTCATCCGCTAAAACTAAAGCTGGTTCATTAACTAACGCTCTTGCAATTGCTACTCTTTGTTGTTGTCCTCCAGAGAGTTGATTTGGACAATTAAACATCCGTTCAACTAATCCGACTCTTGTCAATACTTGTTCTGCATTTTTGCGGCGTTTTTGCCTAGGAATATTAGCATAAACCATAGGCAGCATAACATTTTCTATAGCCGTTGAACGAGGTAATAAATTAAATTGTTGGAATACAAAACCTATTTTATTATTGCGGATATATGCTAACTCATCATCATTAAAAGTACTTAAGTTTCTATTTTCAAAAATATATTGTCCTGCTGTTGGACGATCCAAACAACCAAGAATATTCATCAGTGTAGATTTACCTGAACCTGATGCACCCATAATGGCGACATATTCCCCTGACTGAATAGACAAATTAATGCCTTTAAGTATAGGAATATTAACTTCTCCTAAACGATAATTTTTGGTAATCTCTTCCAGATAAATCATATCTTCTATTTTCCAAATCAAATACCTTGAGAATTAATTAAAAGATTATTCAGTTTTTTCCTATCTACCCTTTTTCACACTGTTTATTGAGGATAACAAGTACGGTACAGCCAATTCAAATAGCTAAACGAAACCGTATAAATTTAAGACTCCTAAGAAGTTGTTTGTCAAGTCTAAAGCTTTACGAAAAAACCTCACTTCTTATCTCTCTCCTAGGAGGAAACAGACTTTGAAACCCCTATCTTTCTGTTCCCCTTCCAGCATTAAAAGTTTTTCCGCTTCCCTCTCGTTATTCCCCTCTCGTTATTCCCCTCTCGTTATTCCCCTCTCGTTATTCCCCTCTCGTTATTCCCCTCTCGTTATTCCCCTCTCCCATTGGGAGAGGGGTTAGGGGTGAGGGTAGGAGAGGGGTTAGGGGTGAGGGTAGGAGAGGGGTTAGGGGTTAGGGGTTAGGTTTTTAGGGTTGTGATGTTAGACATAATACTTTTTAAACATCCTCTAAGGGTAGTATGTAAAAAGGTAAATTTAAGCTTTGAGACAGTAGTTTCGTTAAATAAATTTTGAAATGAATTTAAGTAAGTAAGCGGAAATAAACACAACTATATTACGAAACTTAAATAAAGAGTGAAACCTTTACCAATGACAAATGACAAATGACGACCCTAACTAGTTCGCTTTATTTGTACCTACCTACTTAACTTATAAGTACTTATGCAAAATTATTTATATATTTACTATCGAGTTATATAACCTGTTAAGAGTTCCCTATTCCCTGTTTTCTGTTTCCTACCTCAAAAAAAGGTCTAATTAATTTTGCCCAGGTACTTAATTAATCACTACGTAAAGCCATTATCGGGTCTAATTTAGCTGCATTACGTGCGGGAATCACTCCAGCTAATAAACCGACACCAAAAGAAAGTCCAGAACCAATCACAATTGATGAAACTGAAATCACAAAAGGAAAGTTAAAAACTGTTGCTGCACTAAAAGCAATTAAAATACCACCTCCCATACCAATTACACCTCCTAAACTAGAAATAATAATAGCCTCAGCTAAAAACTGATTTAAAATTGCAGAATTATTCGCTCCCACAGCTTTACGAATACCAATTTCTCGCGTCCTTTCCACAACCGACACCAGCATAATATTTGCAATTCCAATTCCACCAACAACCAAAGAAATTCCAGCAATAGCAACCACCATCACTGTCAACAAACTAACTATATTTGTAAAAGTTTTAATAATATCAGCTTGATTAGTAATTCGGAAATCATCAGCTTGGGGTGGGTAGATATTATGACGGATACGTAATAAATTCGTAATTTGAAATTGAGCCGCCATTAATTGTTCTTGATTTCTAGATTTAACTAAAATAGTATTAACTGAAATACCAGCTAAAGCATTGTTACCTACAATCCTTGCGGACATAGTTGTTAGGGGAATATACACTCCATCATCTCTATCTATAGGACCTTGTGAACCTTTAGGTTCCATAATTCCAATGACTTCATAAGCTTCACCTTGAATTCTAATTATTTGACCAACAACATTATTATTATCCCCAAATAAATTACGTTTAGCGGTAGGTGCTAATACTACTACTTGCTTCCTAGCATTCAATTCCCCTTGATTAAAAAATCTTCCAGTTTGTGGATAAGTATTTCTAACTTCAGGATAATTTAAATCAGTACCATAAATAGTTGTAGAAGTATTTTTATCTTCATAAACTACTTGTCCTTGATTTTGTAAATAAGCAGAAACAACCTCCGCAGATGGTGCTTGCAAAGCAATTTCTTTAGCATCTTCCCAAGTTAAAGTACTTGTCGAACCTAGTCCTTGACTAACATTTCCTCTAACTGCATCACCAGGAAATATTTGTAATACATTTGTGCCTAATGATTGAATCTCTTTTTCCGTAGCTTTTTGCACACCTTGACCAATAGAAGTAATACCAATTACAGAAGAAATACCAATAACCATTCCTAACATAGTTAGACCCGTGCGTAATTTATTTCTCCACAATACCTCTATTGCCATAGAAAATATTTCTACATAGTAAATTGAAACTTGATTTTTGTGTGAATTTAAAATCATTATAAACCTCCCAATATCTATATGTTTGATGTTAAATCATACCAATTTAGACAATTATTTAAACTAATTTATGGAGCAGGTGGAAACATACCTTGTGGTTGAGAATTGGGTTTCATATCTGGTGGAAAACTAATCAAAACCTGTTTATCAGCAGTTATTCCAGAACGTATCTGAGTTTTGTTCTTAACAGTAACGCCAGTTTCAACAGGGACAAATTTTGGCTTTTTGTCTGTCCCAACAACAAACACACCACTTTGATTTTGTTGACGCATAATTGCCACAGTTGGCACAACTAAAGTATTTTCTAATTGACCAATTTGAAATTCTGCAGATACATTCATCCCAGATTTTAATAATCCTGCATTATCAGAAACAATAGCTACCTTCACCTCAAAACTAGTGACATTTTGCTCAATAGTTGCTTGAGCAGCAATTTGTGATACTTCCCCTACAAAAGTTTTTTCTGGATAAGCATCTACTAAAATCTTTACCTTTTGACCAATCCGAATTTTGGAAATACTCGATTCAGCTAAATTCGCTACTACTTGATTTTTTGCTGACAACGATAAAATCGAAGAAGAAAGTGCAGAAGACACAACACTTCCTGCAGTTGTTGGTGTGACAAACGAACCTGGTTCTGCATATTTTTTCGCTACTAAACCATCAAATGGTGCCCTAATGACTGTATCATTGATTTGAGCTTGAATAGTCTGTAGCGAACCTCGTGCAGAGTTTACTTGAGCGCGTGCTTGTGCAACATCTTCCTTTCGCGCTCCAATTTGAGTCAATTTTAAGGCTTGTTCTAACTGTTTTACCTTTGCTTTTGCTTGTTCAATATCTTCTGTGCGCGTACCTGATTTTTGTAATGCTAAAGCTTGTTGAGCTTCTTGTACTTCCAATATGTTTTTATCCCGATTTGTTTGATAATTACTGAAGTTTTGACGTGATATTGCACCTACTTTAAATAATTGTAGATAGCGTTGCAATTCCTCTTCTGCTTGCTTCAAAGCTAACTGTGCTTTTTTTAAACGTGCTTGTGCTTGAGCAATATCTTCAGGACGATTTCCCGATATTAATTTTTTCAGATTAGCTTGGCTTTCCTCTAACTGTGCTTGTGCTTGGATAATATCTTCAGGACGATTTCCTGACATCAATTTTTGTAAATTTGCTTCTGCTGAAGTTAATTGTGCTTTTGCTTGGATAAATTCTCCTTGTAAATTTGAGTCATCCATATAAGCAATTATTTGCCCTTTTTTAACGAAATCGCCTTCATTAACCAACAAGCTTTTTAAAATACCAGCATTTTTTGGACTAACATTAACTGTGCGTTCTGACTGAACAGTACCGTTAGCTGAAACTGTAATTATTAAGTTCTGTTTTTCTACTGGAACGGTTAAAAATTGATTTTGATTTTGTGGAATATTAGCAATCAGCAAATGGTGTCCTGTATATATTGTTCCTCCTAAGCAAAGACATCCCAATAGCCACAATAAGAAACTATTTTTATTTTTGTGGTGAGATTTTTGAGTGAAATGAGATGATGAATATGTTTGGCTTTGGACTTTGGTTTTCATGAATTATCTTAGAAAGAATAGGGATATTGTTCAGAAAAATAAAATGACATAAACAATTTTCAGAAAATAAATTGTTCAAATATGAATAAATAGAAAAAATATACTTAAATACTTATAAATTAATTATGCATGAACCTTGTTATTTGGCTGCTTGGCTGCAATATTTGTATTATGCTAACTTATTGATTTCTAAGTCTAGCCAGTTAATGCATAATTATTTGCATGTTTATGCTTGACAAACCAAAACTTTCTATAAAACAGAGGATTTGGAACAAAGCTCACCCTACGCGAACCCTAAATTCCCTCAGTAACAAATCATTTTTATGGTTCTTCCCTAGTGTTCTGTCCCATTAGTTTTGATGGCTAGTTTTATAGTCATATTTATATGACTTTGACTATTAGACTGGGACTTATAGTCCCAGGTGGGTGTGATGGAAACCCC